>Ga0325414_1000186_pt1 | contig 42810 bp, 35 predicted proteins | sample PopdelMetagenome_8_FD_206183 | JGI IMG/M metagenome (GOLD analysis project Ga0325414, IMG submission 206183) | Populus deltoides microbial communities from Bellville, Georgia, United States - Leaf-PdKOR-R3 | ecosystem: Host-associated > Plants > Phyllosphere > Phylloplane/Leaf | place: USA... | reverse complement strand
TCCCACAAGAACAATTATTAAACTTGACCTTGCTTAATGAATTGATCTGAGACCTAACTAACTCATTCTTCAACGAGTGTTAATTTTTTTTTTGTTTAAAGTCAATTTCACTAAATAATATCGTTTTAATTAATTAAGATAATTTCACAACCAACCAAGAACGGGTTTAATTACAATGAACTTGATTAATGGTATTAGTATTCTGATAAGGTTAAAATGACGATGCCCTTGCAAGAAACGAGGAAAAAAACATGACAAAGGATCGAAGTAAAAGAACACAACTCAGCAGCAAACAACAGCTTCTTAAAACAAAACAAAAAGACGCCTCTTGTAATAATAATAATAATAATAATCACTCATTCACCTCTCCGCTCTATCCATACCAAAACAAATTCAAGAAAGAAAGAAACAACCACCACCGCCATCACCAGCACTAGAGCTATCATGGGTTGTTGTTCTTCTTCATTTTTATCTGAAACACATCCAGAAAAAGACCATAAAAAAACCCATCAACAGCAACCACCTCGCAATCCATCAGGTTCTGCTGTACTTGACCCTGCAACAGGAGTCCCTTCTTTCTGTGAATTCTCTTTCTCTGACCTCAAAACAGCTACCAATAACTTCAGTTCTGATAACATAGTCTCTGAAAGTGGTGAAAAGGCACCTAATCTTGTCTACAAAGGTCGACTTCAAAACAGGAGGTGGATCGCTGTTAAGAAGTTTACAAAGATGGCTTGGCCTGATCCTAAACAGTTTGCGGTATCCATAAAGTTTCTTGCTTTGATTTTTTAGCTCATCAAGTTTTTTTCTTTATATGGTTTCTTGATTTTTATATGGCTTTTGTGAATTGGGTTGTTGTTATTGTTGTTGTCATAGGAGGAGGCATGGGGGGTGGGGAAGTTGAGGCATAAAAAGCTGGCTAATTTGATAGGGTATTGCTGTGATGGAGATGAGAGGCTGCTTGTTGCTGAGTACATGCCTAATGATACTCTAGCTAAGCATTTATTCCATTGTATGTGTTTGTGTGCTTTTCTTGAATCTCTTATCTGGTTTGACCATTTCTGTTCCATTATTGATTCTTGTTATAGTCTTGTTGTGTTGAACTTGAAGTATAATTATGATTGGTAGTTTGATTGGCATTTTTTATTTATGATTGTTTGACTGATGGCGAGGAATTGTTGATTTCTCTCCTTCTTGTTACTTTTCTAGTTTGTTCAAATCTTGAAGTATTGTTCAAGGCTCTGGTAATGTATCCAATAATTCCAATTTTGCTCCTAGTCAATGCTTTATTGAATTAAAATGTTCTCCATATGTTATGATAGCGCTGGGTTTGGTCCTTATTGCAGGATTGATTTACTTGATATAGGGTTTATGCCTCTATGGTGCACAGTAAATTCAATTGCATTGTTGTAGTTGGTTATGCTTTATTTCAAATCATCAATAAGTTTATTTTTTGAATGAATAAAGAATTTTATTCCATTAAAAACAAAGAAAGATTTCAATTTGAGTTAAAGTATTTACGAAAGCAACCCAACCCAACTCTACAAACAAAACATACTTAATGCCTAGTGTGATGCATTGATTTTAGATAGTTTTCTGTGCTGACATATCATGGGCTAAACTTGATTCTTCTTCCATTCTTTTCAGGGGAAAATCAAACCATTGAATGGGCAATGCGTTTAAGAGTAGCCCTCTACATTGCTGAAGCCTTAGATTATTGTAGTTCCGAGGGTCGTCCATTATACCATGACTTGAATGCCTATAGGGTTCTCTTTGATGAGGTATTCCCTTTTCTCAGATTCTAAGAACTTACTATGCAGTATCGTGGTTCTTTTGTGTTCATAAATACTACGCATTATGCTTTTATTGGAATCTTGGTTGCTTATCAATTCTCTTTAATGGACCTTGTAGGATGGTGATCCACGCCTTTCATGTTTTGGCTTGATGAAAAATAGCAGAGATGGGAAAAGTTACAGTACAAATCTTGCTTACACTCCTCCAGAGTATCTAAGAAACGGTAATTACTGTCAAATTTTTATATTGGGAAGCTTGTTATTTGTTTTATGACTTGTCTTCTCTTCAAATCGCATTGCCATTTTTTGTCCATGTTTTGTCTTAATGCTTCTTGTTGTTGCCATAATTTGAATGTTGTAGGAAGGGTCACACCTGAAAGTGTTATTTACAGCTTTGGTACTGTTCTTCTGGATTTGCTAAGTGGAAAGCATATCCCTCCAAGTCGTGTAAGTGGTGTATGCACATAGCTGGTTGCATTTCATTTCAATCTTGGATGGTTCTGTTATTTATCTGGTTTACCAGCCAACTTCATCCATAATTTCCTATCTAACGAGTAGCCTTATGAGTTGTAAATACCATAGTTTCTGTTTAATCTAAATGAAATGATTAAAAAAGGGGTATGAAGAATGAGATTTTTTCTAATTCTGAATTTTCTCATAATGAATCTCTATAGTGAATTTGTCTTTCTTGTACGATGCATCTTAGCAAGAATTTGCTAAATTCAAGTGCATCCCCTGTATCCTTCAGGTCTACAATAGTCTGCTAACCTTGGATTTTTGTTGACCTCATTTGTCTAAATATCATGGTTTAGTGCAATATTGAAACAAAGTAAACAGCACTTCTCAACTGCCTGTAGCATTATTCACTCAGTCATTAACAATTGAATTAGTGTTTCAGTTGAATCAAAGATATCTTGACCATGATCATTTTTGTCTCAAACACAATGTTTGAATTTGATTGAAGGCATATTTTTCATTTTTGTGTAACCTCAGGACAAAGTGACAAGCAGGTTTAGATGTTTTTCAGTTGTCTTATTTTGCATCTATGCTCATCATCTTTCATGATATTCTACAAATAGCATATAGTATATGTTACTATGCATTTTAGCAAAAGCACCAGGCATCCCCAAAAGTTCATCTCGGTTTTGTTGGTTGTTATACGTGGACCATATGGATACAACATTGATGTTTCTTCAATTTTTTTCAATTTTTGTAAGATATAATCTTGGGTGTTAATTTGATGTTGCCACTGCAGGCTATTGATATGATAAAGAGCAAAAACATCATTCTCTTGATGGATTCACATTTGGAGGGAAACTTTTCTACAGAAGAAGCAACTTTGGTTGTTGGGCTTGCCTCCCAGTGTTTGCAATATGAACCTAGGGAGCGGCCCAGTACGAAGGACCTCGTTACAACACTAGCTCCACTGCAAACAAAACCTGATGTAAGGAAATTCAATCTACACAATCTATTTTGATTTTACAGCTATCAATTTAAGCTCTTCATTCCTTTAAGAGTGAAATATTTTGAACCGGTCATTGGATGTGGTTATTTACTCTGTCAATTTAACAAATGTTTTGGATGTCTTAAGCTTCAAATCACAACTCAGAGACTTACAAGTATCTTACACCAATGAGTACATCACATATTCTGATGTTAAGACACTATATTCTTCTCTCTCCAGAAATAAGTATCTTAATGCCCACTCCTTTTGTTCTTCATATGGGATCATCTCCGCATATAAGTCCATTTCAGGCTGGGAAACTAATTATCATAATTCTTGGCTGTCAGGTTCCGTCTTATGTTATGCTCGGAATATCAAAGCACGAGGAAGCACCAGCAACTCCTCAGCGCCCCCTCTCCCCAATGGGGGAGGCCTGTTCACGGATGGACCTAACAGCAATTCATCAGATCTTGGTTATGACCCACTACAAAGATGACGAGGGAACAAATGAGGTAATTGCTTAAGAAAAGGAAGTCCTATCTATTTCTGTTCTTGAATACCTGATATGTTTTCTAAAACGTGGTTTGCTTCAGTTATCTTTCCAAGAGTGGACGCAACAGATGAGAGATATGTTGGAATCGAGAAAGCGAGGGGACTTTGCATTCCGCGACAAAGATTTTAAAACTGCCATTGACTGTTATTCCCAGGTATATCTTTGAAAGCTACTCGGTTATTCATTGAATCTTTCAGTCAGTTGGTTATTTCTTGGATGGCTTTATAGTGTGTTTTAATCCTGCCTATTCATTTTATATCCACAGATTCATTGATTGCATGTTTTGTTCATTGAGACAGGAGTTTCAAACACTTTGTTTTCATTTTTGCAAATTAGTCACAGAGCATATCGGTTTTCTCAGAAAATGATATATTATATTAGCATGGTTTCATGCTTTGTGCAGAAGAGTTGTGCCTAACATGCACAAGCATTAGTTAGACAAATAAGATTTGGAAACAACTTACGTATACATGTTCCCAAAACCTTTTGCTTGGTTTTGCGATGCAGTTCATAGACGTAGGAACCATGGTTTCCCCAACTGTTTTTGCTCGGCGTAGTCTTTGTTATCTCTTGTGTGATCAACCAGATGCTGCTCTTCGAGATGCAATGCAAGCACAATGTGTTTATCCAGATTGGCCTACAGCCTTCTACATGCAGTCAGTTGCCCTTGCTAAACTTGACATGCACAATGATGCCGCAGATATGTTGAATGAAGCTGCTGCATTAGAAGAAAAGAAGCAAAGAAGTGGAAAAGGATCATGAGAAAAAGATATACAACCAAAAAAAATAAATATCCCACACCACTACCCATTGTCATTGAGGCTACCCCAAGTTTGTGTAAAATCTGAGCTGGGAATTGAATTTCTTTTTATCAATGTAATGTAGAGAAAAAAAAACAAAATCCTTCTTCATTAATGCATGTATAATTTTTCCCATTTCACGGGGAACCAATTCAGCTAGTTTGCTAAAGGTTTCACTATGGCGTCCTGAAGATCTGCTTGTTATTTAACGAGCCTGTTTTTTGGTGTTGTTTTAAAACCCAAATTGGCGAGACCGGTTAACTCGAGGGGTATGCTAATCTAAGTTGAAGAAAAGAAAAAAAATACTGGCTGACTTGATAAAAAATATGAGTTGACCTGGTGGTTCAGCCGTTGACTCAGCTTGATCGATCAAAATTTGACCATTAACTAGTTGATTTTATATTTTGATTTTTTTATTAAAATAATGTTTTCGGCTTTACCTATATTTACGGGCCTGGTCCTTTGCTAGAGGTTTTGTCCGGTTATCTTGTTTAGCCCAAAGCCCAGGAGAGAGTTGGTGTTGCTAATCAAGCGGCCTAGAAAGACTATAAGAAATGAGAAGTGCATTCTTGGGCTCTCTTGGGCCGCTGAAAGCAAAAGCAACCGACCGTAGGGCAGCCCAGCTAAACTAATTCTGGAAACCTCCTACTGCTGCCTTGGACTAATCTGCTCTAGGCCTGAGTTGCCTATAAGCCCAATATTATAATAACTCCGGCCCATCTTGCATTTTCCCCTACTCCTTTAGCGTGGGATCCCTGTAATGTTTATAGTAAATAAGAAGTAATTTCAATCAAGATCAATTAAATATTTAATTAAAATATTAAAGTGACATGTCGATTGATGACTAGGATGAGTCATTCTTATTCAACGTGTGTGATAGATTTACATGAATTAAAATTATTTTTATTTTCAATACCATCGATATCAACATAATAAAATACTACCAAGAACACAAAAATATCATAAATAAATAATTAAACTCAGCAAATACAATAAGGATACAATATATATGATAAACATAATAAATTTTACCAGAAAGAGATAAAAATACCACAAATAAAAGACAGAAATATAAATTAATTTAATTTTAACAAAGCCAAAGAAAATTAAGAAAAGAAATAAACATTTTAATTGCTGAATATAATCAATATAATAAAACCTTACCAAATTTGCAGCAAATATTATTACATTAGTTTTGGCAAATATTATGCCATTTAATATAATATGAATTTGTGGGAGAACAATTACCATTGTTATATATAAATTTGGTTGTAGACCAAATTGTCTAATCACGGTATGGATTCATGGCAAAGCATCATAAGCTACACATGGTATGATAGAATCATGGAAACCGTGTTCGGTATAAGAAAAACAAGCACTTCAAATCATTAGCGAAGTATGATTTTCAATGATTATTCAGTTACTGATTGAAGATATTGAGAAAGGAGACTCTAGTTTTCATCATGCATGCGCCTAGAAAAGCGTTCAATGCCCTTCAAGATCTACTTAGCTTGTGGCCAAATCCACAGTTGATGATGAATCTCTTACTCTGCAAATGTGCTCATCATGTTGGGAAATGGTGGCGATACAGGAAACAGTTTTGGAGCACACGAGTGCATGTTGATTTATTAATGTTTAAAATGTTGAAGTTCCTGCAAGTCCTGCTGTGATACAGGAAAACAGGATCCGCATGCATGGCTTCAGCATCTCCTGAGTCTTGCCAAGTCGTAGAAAAATGATGTGGGGCTGCTCAGTGACTGTATTACATTGCTGGATGATTCCATTTTCCACCTAACAGAGAGACAGCGATCTCATTTTCTATTTTCTCCCCATGTTCTAGCTATAATGTGACTGTTAAGCAATTTCTTCTAGTGTTTTTTAATCATGGATTGCACGCATTATGTCAATGACTTTATAATTATTACGGGTTAAGAAAGAAATCTCCATTATTTCAAAAGTAAATTTACTATGGTTTGAATGATTCGTTTGGTAATTTCTCTGTGAATCTGTACACTGTGATTTACTAAAGAAACTGGGTATATGGCAAATGCAAATTAAGGTAATTAATTATATCGGAAAAGATAAAAAAGAAATGCAACATATAGTGGAAGATTTTCATCATCTGAATTCATTGTATGTCTCCGGAATAATACATGTATATTTCATTAATAATGTACAAGTATGAGTAGATCAAAATTGTTCAGGCTCTAGTGATTTAGGATGTTGAGAAGGGAGACTCTAGTTTTGATCAAATGCCTGAAGAGGCACTCGAGGCCTTCTTCGAGATCTTGAATGCACAACTCTATGTTCTCCAGTTGGCTTTGCACAGCCTTGATGTTATCAGATTTGCTTGTCCTGTGTTCTACCAATCCTATCAACGCGGCATCCACTTCAGCAAACTCATTTCTATCAGTTTGATCCGCGGAGGCTACTGTTTTGTGGTGCACCAGCTTGGAGACTAATGACCAACCAACAGACTTCGTCTTTGGTCCGGAGACGAAGAAGAGTAAGGATTCCGTTACATTAAGAGAGGTTGTTTGAACCTCCTTTAACAAGTTAAACGTGGTTGTGGTTTCATGGTCTCCATTAAAGGTGGCGAAGGTGCATTTGTTTTGCATAACCTTCAAGGCCTTGTGAATTGCCCTTCTCACTACCTTCCTAGAGGCTAAGTATTTCTTAACCTCATTTGTGAGACCAATTTCACCATAACCTCTTCTGCGTAAAATGGATTGAAGCTCGTGCATGCATTGTTTTGTTTGCAACAAGGAATCCTTCGCAGTATTACACAAATCCAGGACCTGAAGAGATCCATCCAATAGCTCATCAACCCATTTCTCATTGTTCTCTTGGGCTATGGCTTGTTGGGTGAGTGGTAACAAAAGCACCTTGCTGACACAGTCATGCAAATCCTGAAGTCTACTTAGTTTGCCGCTGAAGGATGATTACGTAGAGGCATCTTCAGAAGCCCTCAATCTGCACAAATGCTCATCAAGTTGGGTGATGATTGGGTTTTCTCTAGAGGGCAAACTGTTGGAGCGAGCATGGAAGCCGTTTTTGTGGTTAGAAGAAGCAGCCATATTTTCCTTCCTCACTGGGGAGAGACTAAAGCAGGTGAATGTGAATTGTCAGTCTTGCAATTTGCCTTCCTTTGCGTCTGCAGTACTGCCTTTATAAAGACGAGGAATCTCACTAACATTATTTCGATTCAGTTCTGAATCCATATCAGCTATGTTTGTCAATGTCTCCTCCCCCACCACATCTCCAACTCACAAGACAACCACTATAGCCCATTAACAGAAGACAAGGTATAACAGAAGACAAGGTAGAGTACTAATCTAATTATCGCACACGAGCAGCATCGATTCCACTTTCCTTGATAGAAGTGGCCTGGAGACATCTGCACGAGTGAACTTGTTTTGCAAATCAAATGATCATATAAAAATTCAGGTGAACGTGCAAGTCGTTTATAAAATTCTTAAATCACAGGTCTGATTGTCGCTCAACAGGCAGGCAAGATCCGCATAAATGATTTGGTGATGCCTCTCTGCTACACTAGAATTTAGATATTACTGCAAGGCCAGTAATTACCTATTGCAATAAATTTGCCCGTTGAGACAATGCAATCTGGACAGCAACAGTACTAATGTTAATCCCATGAAAATTTAGTAGTTTAGCATTCATTTCTGGCCTAATATTTAATTTCATAACTCTGAGATAACGCAATAGAGAAGTTACTAATTTGTTTTCCCAAAATAACTTGAGCTTTCCTGTTCATACCTCATTAGCCCACCAAGCATAATTATAAACACAAGAGTAATTAGTTTGTCCCAGGAATTAAGAAATTCAATCCAATATTGGCATCCAATTGTTTTGAAATATTTATATATAAAATGAATTATTAATTGGAAATTGGCAAATGTTTTGTTAACTTAAACTGATTTATTCGTAGGATATCAAATTCAATTATATGGGATGTTATTGTCACTTCCGTGTTAAAGTTATGTTTTTCCCTATTAATATTAATATGAGATTTAGTTTTTTTCAAAAACTTTAATAATTGATCCAATAAGGTTAATTTCTTTATTAATATTTTTTAAATTAATGATATCTGAGTTACATCAATCAATAAGAGTTTTAATAGAACTCTTATTATATAAATATGAACTTGGGGTTTCTAAGTTCATATACTGAAATATATATTTTTATCTATAGAAATATACTATTAAATTTGAGTGTGTCAGAGTTTGGAAGTACCAAAAAAATAAAAAATTTTGTTAGTGTTTTTTTTATCAATGACAAGAGGTATATTTTATTTTTTTTATTTTTTCACATCAGATCTAAATGCAAATTATTTTAGAAATATTTTTAGATTTGTTAAATCTAATAGTTGGTATCGAAGCTTATAATAATACCTCTGTCTTGGTTTCTATATTGATATATTTATCTAGGAATTTTGTGCTCAAATAAATAAATTAATTTGCTTAATTATATTTTTCATGAAATTGTTTTGTGGTCAATTGTATTTTTTTATTCCACTGTATTTTTTTTACCCCAAAAATCTTAGAAACAACCTTGATTTGTAGATTGAATTAATGATTAACTTGAATTTATTTATAGCTTGAAAGTTTAGTTTATAGCGGAATAAGCTTCGATATGATGCCTAGTAATAATTGCCATCAACATGCCCAATAGTTTAAGAATAAATTAAAAACTATTTGTGCAAAACAAATAAAATAAAATTTAAGGTTTTTATTTTATGGGTTGTTTTAATGCTTCATATGATTATAAATAATTAGAAAAACTAATTTCAAATCATTCAATGATTGGGCTATCCATTTTATTTTTCTTTGGGCTTTTGAATTTTAATTCATATGGCTGTCACTTTGATTTCTTGCGTGGTTTATTTTCATGGATTTTTTTATTTATTGCTTATTTTATGAATTAATAAAAGGTAGAATATTATTTTATGTTATACAAAATTATGCCTTAACTTAATGTTTAGTAATCTATATAATTTTAAATAATTAGGGATTAGCCACAACATCTTTAATTAGATAAAATTATATATTATGCTATGTTAGGATCACATAAAGAATTATATATATTAATTGTAATTAATTATACTAAATATAATAATATTATCCCATAAGAATATTTCATTATATTTATATAATTGATTAAAATAAAAAATCAAATTATTTTTATAATATACCCACAAGAATTGTAAATTAATTATATAATTTGATTGTTTTATTGTAAGGTTTAGGATAGAATATCAAATTATTCTCATAATATGTACCCACAAAATTATAAATTAAGTATATAATTTGATAGTTTTATCATACAATATATTTTAATCTACTTGAATTAAAGATTTAGCCCACAAGGTAATTTTTATGTCACTAGATTCAATTTTAGCATGAATTACATTGGTAAAACATTAAATTTTACTTATTCCTGAATATTGACGTAAGCATATACTTTAAATTTGTTTTTGCAGTCATACATTCTACTAATTTCTCTGATATTCATTGTGATATTCTCGATCTAAAGGTTGATAACTATAAATTATGGAAGGAAATAATTCTTCTTCATTTAGGGTGGATGGACATAGATTGTGCAATTAGAAAAAACAAACCACCTGCAGTTACTAATACCAACACTTTAGAGGATATTGCATTTTATGAATGATGGGAGCAATCTAATCGTCTTAGTATGATGTTCATAAAAACTAGAATATCCGCTGGTATACGTGGTTCGGTTGATCAACATGAGAAAGTCCATGATTTGTTAAAAGCATTGATGATAATTCATCACTTTAGATAAGGCACTAAAAAACACCATAATTATAAAGTTTTCATCCATGAGGCTTACCAGTGTGAGAGGTGTGCACGAGCACATCATGCATGCAGATAAGGGACATTGTGGCTCAATTGAAGAATCTTGAGGTTAAAATGTTAGAATCTTTCCTTATGCACTATATTTTGAACACTCACCCATAACAATATGAAACCTTTAAAATCTTGTATGACACACGTAAAGATAAATGGTCAATCAATGTACTCATGACCATGTGTGTTTAAAAGGAAGAGAGGTTGGTTATGGAACTAGGAGAAAATGCAATGTTGGCAATGCAAGGGAAGGACAAAACTCAAGCCAATAAGAAGAGGAAAGGTAAAATGCCTCTTCAAGTAGACATTAAGAAGGAATCCTCATGTTTTTTCTATAAAAAAAAAGGACATATGAAGAAGGAATACACTAAATTTCAGAAATTGCTTGAAAGAAAGGTATTCCAATCTTATTTATTTGTTATAGATCTAATATGGTTGATGTTAATTATAACATACAGTGGATTGATTATGATTCTACAATCCATATTTCAAATACCTTGCAGGATATGCGAAACCTAAAGAAACTAGTGGGAAGTGAGCAAAACATCTATTTAGAAAAAAAGAACATGTTATTTAACTCTAAGTAATGGTTTTATTTTAGAGTTGAAAATGACTTTTTATGTTTCAAGTTTTTCTAGAAACGTGATTTTAGTTCCAATACTTGTACTTTTTGGATATTCTATTAAGCTTTCAAAAACTTTCAGTTTATTATATAAATATAATTGTGTTGGAAATGATATTTTATCTAATGGTCTTTATTGTATTAATTTACAAAACAATGCCACTTATAGTTAAATACATGTTCACCATTAAAAGATGTGTTATTAACGAGGATTCTTCTATGTTACGACACTAAAGATAATGACATATCTCTATAGAGAGAATTAAGAGATTAATAAATGATAAGATACTTAGTACTTTTGATTTTACTGACTTTGAAACTTGTGTGGATTGCATTAAGAAAAAACAAAACAAGTCAAATAAAGGTGTCAATAGGAGTTTAAACATCTTAAAAATAATATATACTGATATATATAGTCCAGACATGGACTCATATGTTTAGAAATACTTCATCTCTTTTATAGGTTATTACTACTCATAATACACATATCTTTACTTGCTTTATAACAAGAACAAAGCATTAAATGCCTTTAAGATTTTTAAGGCTGAAGTAGAGAAACAATATGCGAAACAAATTAAGATCGTGAGATTAGATAGAAATGGAGAATATTATGGTAGATATATAAAGGATGGACAAACACCTGGTTTGTTCGTAAAGTTTCTTCAAGAAAATAGGACAGTTGCCCAATACACTATGCTTGGTTCACCATACCAGAAAGGTGTAGTAGAAAGAAGAAACTGAACATTATTGGACATGATACAAAGTATGCTTAACAACTCCAATCTACCTAAATCCTTTTAGAATGAAACACTATAAACAATAATGCACATATTAAATTGAGTTCCAACCAAGGTTGTTCTAAAAACACCATTTGAGTTATTAAAAGGTTGGAAACCAAGTTTGCGACATGTGCATGTTTAGGGATGCCCGTCTGAAGTAAAAATTTATAATCCATAAAAAAGAAACTAGATCCAAGAACTATTAGTGAGTATTTCATTGGATATGCTAAAAGGTATAAAGAGTACCTATTTTATTGTCCATCTCACAACACCAGAATTGTGGAATCAAGAATTGCAAAATTTCTTGAAAATGACTTGATCAACGAGAACAATCAAATCATGAACATAGTTTCTAAAAAGGATCATTCAGAATCACAACCTTCCACATCCAGTGATAGATTGGTTATTGTTCATAACATCCCTCAATTACAAACTGGTGTTGAATGATCAATCGTTGAAGTTCCATAAGTTGTTGATAACATTCCCAATAGATTAGGTAGTTCAAGCATTACCAAGAATTTCTGAACAACCAGTTTAGCCAAATGCTTCTTAAGAAGATGATGGTACAACATTGATAAAATCTACTAGAATGAAGATATCAACAATTCATTCTTAATAATTATATTGTATATCTACAAGAATTTAACTATAATATTGAATCTGAAAATGATCCTAAATCATCTCCACAGGCCATAAGTTGCAAAGAATTGAAATTATGGTACAATGCCATGAAATAAGAGATGAATTCTATGAAAAGTAACAGAGTCTTGGATCTTGTTGAGTTGCTTACTAATGCAAGAGCCATTGGATATAAATGGGTTTTTAAGACAAAGATAGACTTATTAGGCAACATGGAAAGATACAAGACAAGACTCATTGCTAAATAATTCACTCAAAAGAAAAGAATTAATTAGACAGAATTTTTTCCCTGTATCTAAAAAAGATTCTTTACGTATTATTTTGACATTAATAACGCATTTTGATTTGGAAATGCAACAAATGGATGTGAAAACTGCATTTCTCAATGGAGATCTAGAGGAGGAGGTTTACGTGAGATAACCTGAAGGATGCTTCTCTAGTGATGGTGAACATTTGGTCTGCAAGCTCAAGAAATCCATACACAGTTTAAAACAAGCATCCCAATAATGACACTTTAAATTCCATAATGTAGTTTCTTCTTTTGGATTTATAGAAAACTTCATGAATCAATATATATACCAAAAAGTCAGTGGGAGCAAGAATTGTTTACTTGTTTTATATGCAGATGATATTCTACTTGCAACCAATGATAAGAGTTTGTTGCATGAGGTGAAACAATTTCTCTCTAATTTTTTTGACATGAAGGATATGAGTGAGACATCTTATATCATTGAAATTAAGATCTATAGATATAGATTTAAAATCATTTTAGATCTATCTCAAGAAACCTATATAAATAAAGTTTTAGAGAGATTTCAAATGAAAGATTGTTCACCAGTGTAACTTCCATTGTAAAGGGTGATAGGTTTAATTTGAACCAATACCCAAAAAATGATATTGAAAGGGAACAAATAAAGAACATTCTATATACGTCTGCTATAGGAAGCTTAATTAATATATGCTCAGGTCTGTACAAAGCTTGACATTGCATTTGTTGTGGGAATGTTGAGATGATATAAGAGTAATTTAGGTATAGACCATTAGAGAGCTATAAAGAAAGTAATGAGGTACCTTTAAGGGACCAAAGACTACATGCTTATGTCTAGGCAAACGAATAATCTAGAAGCAATTAACTACTGAAATTCAGATTTTGCTGGCTGTTTTGTTTCATATCAACATAAAAAAATTATGTTAAATGTATGTGTCGCACCCGACATCGCGACGACCTCATTAATATTTCGATGAAAAGAACAGATTTTTAGGTTCTTGTTCTTAGATGGGGAAATTTCTTGTTTAAGGAGTAGCCACCTAGTATTATGATCTCTAGGAACTCTTACTGGTTAATAGATATTCTATGGTACGAGACTGATTACGCAAAAGAAAAGATATTATCACTCCTTAAGCGTCCTGCTTAAGACAGACTGCATTGCTAATTTTGTTTTAAATTGCTAAAAGTGTATTGATTTATACTGTGATGATTGGCTTGTAATATTCCTGATTCTAGCATCAATGAATATTCAACTACGAATACTTCCAGGCGTTGATAAATATTATGTAGTAAAAAAAACATATGATATTCCAAACTCTGACGTAAGTGAATAAACCAATGAAAAATTTTGAAATCATTGCATGTTTATTTTTTTTGTGCTGGGTCTGGACTGGACTCAACTGACTCAGCCCGATCACTTACCTAAGCCAGTGATCTGACTAAGTAGCAGGCCCTATCTGGGTAGCAGGCATGCATGACAACGCACCCTTGCTATATAAACAAGAAACTAGTGATTTATGATTTACATAAACAAGAAACTAGTGATTTATGATTCACTTGCTATAGTAGCAAGTGAATTATAATGCAAAGAAGAGAAGAAGAGACTAACCTGGAGACGAAGCCGAATGCATTGGTGTGCATAGGCGGAGGCATGGCAAGGGTTGAGGTGGGCTTTAGCCCAAGTCAAGATTTTATCAATATTTTTTGACTAGTTTTATGTAAAAAAATTTTAATTCTCAATTAAGTTATCAAAAAATTCTAAAAATTTGCATGGAACCTTCTAATATGATGCTTTATCTTAGGTTAAAATTTCAGAAGTTTTGGAGAAGTTTAGAAATTTGATGAAAAATCACAATTTGACCAGTTTTACGTTATTGGACGTAATTTTCAATCCGACCATCAGATCGAGCTGAAATTTTACGAGGGATCTTAAAATATATTGAATAAAATCTGGTTAAAATTTTAGGATGAACGGAGCTTGGTAGTGCTAACAAAAAAATGGACCGTCAAATAAAATCAAAATGACTCATTAAGAGTAAAATGATTATTTGCCATTAAAAAATAAAACAAATTAGCTCCTCCTTCCTTTTATATATTGCCGACTTGGCAAAAGTAGAATAGAAAAAGAAAGAAAAGAAAAGGCGAGAGAGAAATAGAAAAAAGTAAGAGAAAAACATAAAAAAATTTCCAAGGAAAAAAATAAGAAAAGTAAAAGAATAACCTTGTAAACTTATAAAGTTCAACTTATAAAACACTAATTTAGGGAAGAATCAAGTGAAGAAAGGAGGAATTGAAAGAGAAAAAAATTTAATTACTTTGTTTTCCAGTTGACATGAGATTGTTATTTTATCTCGGTTGAGGGATTGTTACAATATCGATTCAGATTCGATTATAAATAAATTATATTTCACAAAACATCGAAGGATGTAACTTTAATAGTGACTTTATTTTTACTTTCACTTTAATTTTATGTACTTTTAAATTTATTTTTTAATATTTTAGGTAGTGTATTTGAATTAAAACTTTATTGTTAACTTCAAAAATTAATATACATAAATTAATAATTGATTTTAAAAAATATTTATATATTTATTTAATAGTGCAGGAAAAAAAAAAATTCCTGCCCATGCTTGTGTGCTGATTGATCGGATGCTTTACCCTCTGTGTTGTTTGTCCCTGTGTTGTCCGTTCGTCCCTGACGCCTTTCCTTTGTTCCTCCTGTGTTTTCGTTCTTCTCCCTCGGTTCACTCTGTGTTGTGCTTGTGACCCCGTCTCTGGTTCGCGTTCTTCCTCCCTGCCCGGGTTTCTTCTTTGTTCGACGTCCCTGTGTTTGTGTTTTTCTCCTCTGTTTTTCCAGCTCCCCCTTGTGTTTATAGTCTCCTCTGTTCGTCTCTCTGTTCTCTGTTTCTTTTTCTTCTTTCTTTCTTTCTTTCTTTCTTTCTTTCTTCGTCCTCTCTTGTCTGTGCTCCTGTTCGCCCCTCTTGTCTGTGGCTTTCTCTGGCTTTTATAAAGCCAGAAGATAGCCTCTGTTCATGTGTTCGTACCTCACGATCGTGGCACGAACACCTCTGTTTCTTTGAGAAGAAACAGGGAAATAACAGTCCTGCTATTGGTGTCAACGTGGCCTCTGAAAGATAATGGGCAGCTGAGAAGACGTTCATGGGAGTCGAGGTCCAAAACGGTTTTGGTTTCCTGTTGAATCGGTCCCTGGTCTAGAAATGAAGAAGGCAATGTACAATGGTTCAAAACGGCGCCGTTTGTATCCTTGGAAATGGCTATTGGCCCCTGAACTTCTGACATTTAACAATTGCATCCCTGATTTCATTAAATTAATTTCAAATTCAATTAAGTCTTCAAATTTATCAATTATTCAATTTCTGACAATTGACTCTCAAATTTGATAATTCCATCCCTGAATTTTGAATTTGTGTTGTCTTAACCCCATTCTCAAATATATATATATTTTTATTATTTATTCAAAAATTGAATTATGACAATATGGATCCAGGGAATGTTAAAAGTATGTTTTTCCATATTAATGTGGGATTTAGTTTTTTCAAGAAATTTAATTTTTGGTCCAATAAAGTTAACTCCCCTATTAATATTTCCTAAATTAATGGCTTTTGAATTACATCAATAGGATTTTAATTACACTCTTGTTATATAAATACAAACTTTTGGTCTCTAAGCTCACACACTAAAATATAAACTTTTATCTAAATAAATACACCATTAAATTTGAGCATGTCAAAACTTAAAAATAAAATAAAATTCTATGAGTGTTTTTCATCAATAACAACAAGAGATATATTTTGATTTATTTATTTTTCATATCAAATTTAAATAGAAATTATTTTATAAATATGTTTAGATGTGTATCATTTTGTTCTCGAGGGAGTGAGAATTATAAGTGTTGAAGGATGGATGTTGTGAAAAACTATAGGAAACACATCATAAGGGACACGTGTATAGTTTGATATTAAGTTTGTGAACTAGTATAAAAAATATTCACAAGTATACAAAGCATGATTTTCAATGATTTTTCAGGCTACTAAATGAAAATGTTGAGAAAGGAGACTCTCGTTTTGATCATGCGCCTGTAGAGGCCTTCAATTTCATTTTCAAGATCTTCAATGCACAACTCCAAGCTGCTTAGCTTCTTTTGCACATTCATCATCTTATCTGTTGTGCAACTGATAAGAGATTCCAATGCAGCATCAGCCATTGCAAATTCATTCACATTTGTTTCTTCTTCCTCGCATGCTATTCTTTGGTGGTGTATCAACTTGGAAACCAATGACCACCCGCTTTTCTTTGCTTGTGACTTTGGTTCAGAAATGAATGACAGCAATGATTCGAACACGGCGAGACTGATGGACTCAACCTCTCTTAACATGCCAATCCTGGTAACAATCTCAGGGTCTTCACTAGAGAAGGTGCACTTCTTTTCAATGCCCTTCAAGTTCTTCAAGGCCTTTTTTATTTTCTTCTTTACTACTTTCCTGGATGCTATATATTTCCTGATCTCGCTATCATGACCTCCTTGTCTTCTGCGAATAACCGATTGAAGCTCGCGGATGTATTCTTTTGATTGCAACAGTGCATCTTTGGCAGAGTTGCACACGTCCAAGAGCCTGAGAGATCCATCTAGGATCTCATCAGTACATTTCTGATTGTGTTCTCCTGCTAATCCTTGTTGTGTAAGTGGCACCTGTAGGAATTTATCAACAGAATCATACAAATCCTGAAGGCTACTTAGTTTGTGGCCTATCGATGATGAAAATGACGTAGAGGTAGCCTGTGAATCTCTTACTCGGCTAATATGCTCATCAAATTCTGAAATGATTGGGTGTGGTCTAGAGGGTAGACTGTTGGATCGAGCATGGAAGCTGGTTTTGGGACAGATTGGAGAGACAACCATTTTTCTTTCTCAGAGAAGAGGTGATCTGATGATTGAAAATATTGGTTCAACTCAATGTGGTTTCCATCTGTTGGCATCTACTGAATATATATTGGGGTGAGGAGACATGAGGAATCCCATCCTCTTCAACTATTAATGGCAGTAACATGTTTCTGAAAAATGGCATCCCCGATGTCCACGCAATGTCTCATGCCCACTAATTCAGCATTCCATGAACATATAATTATTTGCAGTTTTAAATCACAGCTCTTTTGAATTGAATACTAGTATTACATCTGCAACACACGAGTGGCGATTTATTAATGCATACAATGCTGATGGTCCTGGAATCTCTGTTGAGAAACACGAAGACAAGATCCGCATCCTTGGCTTCAGTATCGCCATATTGTAGCATAACGATAGGAGCTGCAGTTAGATAAAATTGCTGGATGATTCCGCTTTCCCCCTAACTGAATGACAGGCATCTGGTTTTTTTATATCTTCCCATATAAACAGATTTGAGTTTATCATGTGAGTGCCATTGGTGCTCAGTGATTAAGTTGCAACATTGTTTAGGAGCCGAGACAGGAAATTTTATATTACAAGAACAAACTTTTTAATGAATCTACCTTGTTTCAGCTGTAATCAATACGTATTGAAGGAAAGCTAAATTGTTGCCGATATTATTGCTATTTGTTATGTAAATTAGGTGCTTGGATTATGATTGTAGATATGATATAGATAGGAATTGATATGCCGAGATTGTAGGAGTAAGATTGTTAGTATCCTCCCTATTTAAAACTTGTATTATGCACATGCAATGAATTACAATTGTAACAGAGAATGAATAAAATCCTGTTCTTTTAGTTTTCTTCATGGCATCAGAGCAAGTTCCTATTGTTCTGTTTTTTTGTTTAAGATTCTTATGGAAAACACTTCTAAATCTGATAGTATTGATGGCATGAACAAACCTTCTAACACATTGGAAGGAGAACCAAATCCTAATTAGCCTCTAGGCTTTGTATTGTTGAATGAGCTTCACTGTCTAAGAGCTGTGACAATTGCTGCTCACTCTACTAATTCTTCTCCTAAGTTTGAAAAAGAGAAGGGAGTCAAAAAGGATATGAACATAAAGCTCATGTAGCTGCTCACTCCACTAATTCTTCTCCTAAGTTTGAAAACGAGAAGGGACTTCAAAAAGAATATGAACATAGAGCTCATGTTGCTGCTCACTCCACTAATTCTTCTCCTAGTGATGTGGTAAATTTTTCTACCAACTCAGCTACTCTTTTTAATGATTTTGCTGTATATCTTCAGGAGAAGGGTGTTCCTATTTTGTCAACTTGAAATTTTGATTCCACAAGAAGAATCTTGGTAAGTTTGCTGGTTTCTGGTAAACTTTGCTCATCTAGTTTCCTAGTAAACTCTACTCATCTATCACAAGATATATAAAAGGTATTTTAATTGTATTTAAAACTCCTTTAGTTGCTAGTATTGTGCAAAATTTTTGGATCATTAATTCTAGTGCCACTGATCATATAACAAACAAAGTGACCGGTTTATATTATTTTGAAAAATATTCTATTTTCATGTATATTCTATTGCAAATGAAAAACATGTTTCTGTTAAGAGAAAAGAAAAGATTAAATTAATTTCTAAAGTTGTAGAATCCTTGGTTTTGTATATTCCTTCTTTTCCTTTCCAATGGCAAACTCACTCAAAGTTTAAATTGTTGTTTTATATTTGATTCTCACTGAGTTATTTTTTAAGACATTATTACCAAGATCACCATTGGTGAAGGTTTTTTTTTTTAAGGACTTTATTATTTTTCAAGCAATCCTTAGAGCAACAAGCATCTTCAAGTTTGTGCTTTTTTTTTTTTTGCATGGAATTTTGCATTAGTCTAATTGGTTTGGTGCACCCCAACAATATTAGGAATTTATAAGAAAAAACTTGAGCCTTAATAATACAAATACATGTTTCTAAATTGTTTTTTGTCTCGAAGAGTGTTATCTGTTATATATATTCTTATATATTATTAATCAACTATCAAGTCGAGTGTTGATTTTTAAACCCTCTCTTGAAGCTTTGCAGAACTAACTATTTGACTTATCTTATTTGAGAGTATTCAGCGGCATTTATTTTGAGCATGCACAAGCTTCAAATCATGATAAACTTGATCTAAGGGTTGTTAAGTGTATTTTCTTGGGATATTCATCAACCAAGAAAATATATAAATGTTATCATCCTCCTTTTAGAAAGTTGTTTATATCAAGAGATGTTCAGTTTGAAGAAGCTACTCCATACTATGATAACTTAAAGTCAATAGGCATCCTTAAAAGATTTTTTTCTTTTGCCCTGTCCAGCTCCTGCAGACTTCTCCTTCAAATTTACTTCCTGCTTCTAACAATGCCTCCTCATCAACCGCAGAAATGTCTACTGGTGAAGGGAACTCTAGTCTTATTATTGTCGAATTTGAAAATAGTTATGGACATACTGATTCTGTTATCAACAATAATCCTGGTAGCAATATTTCTACATCAATTGCGGATGTATCTTTTAGCTCAAGGGCTATCAATCCTATTATATCTAATTCTAAGGGTGACCCTTCTGATGTGCATTCTAAATTTGATGCTCATGTTATTCTTCATCCTCTGCCTCGCAAGAACCCAATTCACAATCATGCTCCTCCAATTAAGATGCAAGACTTTGTTACTTATGCAACCAAACATCCTATCTGCTTTCTTTACATATTATCACCTCTCATATGCTCATACTACTTTTCTTACTACTGTTTCTAATGTCCATGCGCCATAAAATTTTCAGTAAGCTAATTCTCAAGATGAATGAAAATAGGCCATGAATCAAACTTGGAGTATTGTCCAACTTCCCCAAGGAAAACAAGATGTTGGCAGCTAATGGGTATATAAAACATAGTTTAATTCTGATGGATCTATTGATACATACAAGGCACTTTTTGTGGCTCATGAATTTACTTAGACTTTTAGAGTAGACTATAAGGAAACATTTGCTCTTGTTGGTAAGATGAACAATGTCTGTGTTTTATTATCAGTTGTCATGAACAATAGGTGGTTAATGTGTTAGATGGACATAAAAAATGCATTCTTGCATGAGAATCTTGAGGAAGATGTCTACATGAAATTGCCATCTAGCCATCCTCAAACCTCAAATCCCACCTTAGTGTGTCGGCTTCACATATCAATTTATAGATTGAAGCAATTTCCACATGCTTGACATGCTTAATTAATTAAGTATTGTTCTTGAATAAATTGGTTTCAAAATGAGTAATGCTGAATTAATCATCTTTGTTTGTTCATCTTGGACCTAAGAAAATATTGATGGTTATTATCTATGCTGATGATCTTATTCTTATAGGAAATAATGTTAGGGCCATTTTTCATCTGAAGAACAATCTATAATGTTGTTTTCCCATTAAAGATCTTGGCCACTTGAAGTATTTTCTTGAAATTAAAATGACGGTTTCTTATAAAGGGTTATTCCTTAACTAACATAAGTATGTTCTTAACTTACTTAAAGATGTTGAGATGATGGATGCCAAGCTTGCCCTTACTCCATTGGATAGTAAATTGAAACTTGAAACAACTAGTGAGCCTTTTTGGTCTATCAATCACTACCAACATCTTCTGGATAAACTTATTTATCTTACTCTTACATGGCCTGACATAACCTTTACAATTAGTCTTGTTAGTTAATTCATGTATGCATCTACTGTCTTTCATTTGAGTATTGAGATGAAGGGTTGCTTTGAAAATTTAAAGGGATTAGTCTTGTTAGTCAATTCATGTATGCACCTACTGTCTTTCATTTGAGTATTGAGATGAAGGGTTGCTTTGAAAATTTAAAGGGTCAGGCATAAAAATTAATGATGAGAGAGAAAAGAAGGAAAAAACTAAACTAAAGGTTAGTAAGTCACACACGCTAACTAGGGATGGAGGTGCTGTCAAGATGTTCAAACTCGATCTCGGAAGCCACTGTTTGGCCTCTGGACACCCCCTCACGCATCTCTTAAATAGTGTGAACACAACCCACACATGTTAGCACCTGCATTGCACGTGCTAGCAAATTTTATGTTTTAAATAATAATTTATTATCATTACATTGTTCTAGTCAAATGTGTTTTAGGAAATGTGAAAGATAGTAAGATGCTCACTCTCCTAATAGATTTTGAGTTGGCTATAAATTCTTTAACTATGATACATGTTGCTTACACCTATCTTGAGCATCAAATTTATTCTAATTTTGTTGTTTCAGGCTTTTGAGCCCAAGAATAGGCCTAAAAAAGGTACAAAAGCCAAAAGCATTTGGAAATTTTACTTTATTTATTAACTAGCTATATAACTCATATTCTACCACGAGTTTTTTTTAGTATAAAAGAAAGATGTTCATTCGACATAAGCGTGTCATAAAAAAGAGGGAAAAATCTGCACCGCGAGTCATGAACTTGATTGAGTCAAATATGTTGTATTAATTTTAATAAGATGAATAAAAAATAGGCAACAATAGTAAAAAAAGAAAAAGAAAAAAGAAGCTAATGATGATAATGTGAGGACAATCTTGAAAAAAAGGGGAAATGATGTAAGCTAAATTCTAAGCAAGCTAAATGTAGAAGGATATGCAATTATAAGGGGAAAAAGAGAAAAAACAAATCTAAACAAAACATGTTAGGAGTGCTCTTGGGCTCGATGCTTGGCCCTTTCAAAAAGAGATATGTTTAGTAGGCTAATCCTTTCTTGGATGAAGATGATAAAAAAATTTAATGTTAAAAAAATGCGGTGAAAAAACAAAAACTCAAATCAATATAAGTTAATCTATAAAATTACACGGGACCTCGATCCTCATATAAAAAAAACTGAAAAAATTAATGAAGTTAAATTCCAAATAACATAATGATGGATGACCAAATAATAATTAAAAAATATCTAAAAAAATGCTGGAGTCAATCCATGCTAATCTTTAAAACTCGCCAATCAGTCTATAAGGCTGGGATTGACCCATAGAAGGCAAATAAAAAAAATAATGAAACTAAATCCCTAATATAAAAAAATGTTAAGGGATGAAATAAAAAAAACAATAAAAGAAAAAATAAAAAAAAGCAAAACAAATAGAAATCATAAGAATAAGGGTAAAAAATGAAACACAAATTAGATTTGATAAAATATTTAGGGATGAAATTGAAAAAGATATTAATAAAAAAAGATTGAGGATAAAATAAAAAGAAATCAAAATAATAAGGACCAAATTAAAAAAATGAATTGAATCAAATCCAAAGAACACAATTGAAAAAAAAAAGGATTCAAAACAAACAAAACAATTAACAATTAAGAAAATAAGGATCAAATTAGAAGCTAAAATAGACTCAAAGGATTGAAATTGAAAAAAATAAATAAAAAAAATAATTGAGAACAAAATAAAAAAAAAATCAAAATAATGAGGACCAAATTATAACAAATTGAATTGAACCAATCTAAGAAATGCAATTGAAAAACAAAATGATTAACAAAAAATATTAATAAAGAGAATAAGGACAATAAAGTTAAGAGACGAAAAAAACCCCAGCTCAAACACAAATATAATAATAACACCCAAGTTAAAATACAAAAACACCCTTGAAGCAAAACTAAAAAAATCTAATGAGAAGGACGATAAAGTATTTTTATTGTGCACTCCAAAAGAAAAAGTCAAGAAAACTCTTGAAATGGTTATATTAAAATTTTATTTTAAGGTAATTCAATTATTATACCATATAAAAAAAAAGTAAAAGATCAAAATACCCAAAATGAATTGTATAAAGAGCATTTTGTCATTTCTACCCCCAAGTCAAGCTTTAAATTAAAAAAATAAAGAGAAAAATGATAATTTCATTATAACAATACATAATAAATTGTGTATACTAATACAGTGAAACCACCCACCCCCATATATTTTCTGTTAATTTCAATCTTATAGAAAATAGCTTCAGCATCATTTTACAATGTGCCCCTTCAGCTTGAAAATAGGTTTCCAGATAGAGAAAGAACAAAAGCCAAAAGCATACTTTGGGCTTTGAAATTCATTTATTTGGCTGTGGTTTATTTATTTGAAGCATACAGAGATAGTTATATAGCTTCGACAACATAATCAGATTACATAGTGTCCTACAACGTCAAGGGTCCACTGCCAAATGGCTTTTGGTAGTAGCAGTCGAGATTGTCGCCAGGGTCAATTCCATATAAGCCACAGTATCTCTCATAGAAACCCATGCGATCCTTGTTTGATTGTATCTCATCTCCTTCCGGTCCCTTGCCATATTCTAGGCCACCGTTGATGATATTTGTTATCACCCCATAGCCTGGAGCCCTACCAGCTGCCAAATCCTCACTGGTTGGTGTCCATTTTCCGGTGACAACATCGTGGCATGAGGGTTTTGGAGATTGCGTGACCATCCAAAACCAGAGAGATACCTTGAAGGAAATCAATGGATCGGTTTCAACTTCTGGTTCTTTTAGCAGGTTCAACATTAAAGCATCTCCACATAGCCCGTAATTATAGTTCCTGCATCACATATAATTTTTTTTAAAATAAACTCAATGCAAAGATCTAATTTAATCAATTACAGTTACAGTTAAATCAAGCACTTAATTGAGTGATATCGACAGGTTGATGTGCATGTTAAATTATTAAACGACTAAAAATAACACCAGACTCCACTTCATCCATCAATTAATCAAACAATTTTGATCCATGTGAATACTAATTAATAAATTTACTAGAATGAGAAAGAAACTAATTAATTACCATTATAAAAGGAAGTCCTAAAATCCAATATGTTTAAAAATAAGATTAATGTGTTGGATAATTGGTTAATCTCTTAATTCAAGTAATTTGATTCATTGTCCCTAGCTAATTTGTCTGGTGGCATAACATGGAAAGCCCAAGTAGTTGATAGCTGGTACCCGCAAAAGATTCACTTTGATGAATGTGAGGACTCTCAAATGCTTAAGTCAAAAACTTTATAGAGAGATAAAGTGCAATGATATTTTAAAGAGATAGACTCTAAAACTATGTATGATAATTGAGAATAATTGGGAAGCTTAACCTATTGGTTAGCCAACATTTTCTATTATATGTGTAGGACAATATACAACAGTAATGACGAAGGTTACAACACAAGAGTATGACAATAATATTTTCTATATAGTATACCTATAACATTTTCTATATAAATACATACTATAATATACCCCCTCAAGTTAAGGGTTGAGGATCGACCTGAAGCTTGAATCGAAAAGCAATAAACAAGACAGTAGGAAGCGAATTACTAAGATATCGACAAGTTGATCGTGAGAGGAGATAAAGCGAATCTGAATCTTTTTCTTCGTAACTCGGTCTCGTACAAAATGATAGTCAACCTCAACGTATTTAGTACGAGCATGAAAGATAGGATTTGCAGATAAATAAGTAGCGCCGAGATTATCACACCAAATAGTAGGAGCAGAAGTAGAATGAATCTGCAGATCTCTTGATAGATACTGAAGTCAAATAACCTCAGCAGTGCCATTTGCCAAGGCTTTATACTCAGCTTCGGTAGAGGAGCGAGCAACTGTGCGTTGCTTGCTTGATTTCCATGAAATCGACGTCTGACCAAATAAGACAAGATAACGACCTGTAGACTCGTGATCATCAATACTACTTGTCCAATTTGTATCTGTAAAGCCATGTAGATCAAAGAAGGAATTGCGAGTGATATGCAAGCCATAGATGGTCGTACCTCGTAGATAACATAAAATGCGTTTAATAACACCCTAATGAGAATCTGTAGGAGCGTGCATAAACTGACAGACTCTGTTAACTACAAAGCAGATCTCTGGTCTCGTAAATGTGAGATATTGAAGAGTACCCACAATTTGACGAAACTGTGTAAGATTAGAAAACAAGGGATCTGACATTATGGTGACTTTGGAAGTAGAGATAGGCGTATCAACCAGTTTGCAGGAAGTTATACCAGCCCGAGTGAGGATGTCAAGGATATACTTATGTTGTCATAACATCAGACCCATAGCAGTGGATTGAACCTCAATGCCAAAAAAATAGTGAACAACGCCTAAGTCACGAAGCTTGAACTCTGAACTGAGTAACTGTATTAGGGGATGAAGTATAATAGAGTTGCTACTCGTAAGCAGAATGTCTTAACATAAACCAGAAGTTAGAAGATATCAGCACTAATAGACAAGATAAATATGAAGGTGTCAACCTTAGAAGCATGAAAGCCAACAGAAAGCAGAAAGTCACTCAGACGAGTGTACCATGCATGCCTATAGGGCCTGTTTTAAACCATATAGAGATTTATGCAACTAGCACATATGAGAGGAAATGACAGAATCAACAAAACCTGGAGGTTGTTTTATGTAGACCTCTTCAGCAAGAACATCATTGAGAAAGACATTATGAATATTAAGTTGATAGATCTTCCAATTGCACGGGACCGCTATGGAGAAGACTAATCTGACGGTCGCTGGCTTAACAACTAGACTAAAAGTTTCAGAATAATCAATGCCTTCTTGCTGAGTAAAGCCTCTAGCAACCAAGCGTTCCTTATATCGCTCAATACTGCCATCCACACGATGCTTTATCTTGTACACCCACCGACTACCAACAACATTCATCGAAGGATGAAAGGGAACTAAGGACTAGGTGTTATTAGAGCATAGGGCCTGATTTTCATCGCGTATAACACCATGCCACGCCTCTTATCTGTCATCATTAGAGAAGGCAATGAGCTCAGAGGTAGGAGATGACATTACCCGAGAGATATGTGCAACATAGGAGGCTGTAGACGCTATGAGAAATGCAGTTTTCAGCAATTGTGGGCGATGAACCATCAGATGCTAATGAGCTGGAGATCGAGGTGGAGAAGATTCTAAACTAGAAAGCTGCTAAAACAGATAAGAGAAGAGATCAACAAAGAGTTGTAGACCTGCAGAGGGATTTGCCAAAGAACCAGAGTTTGCAGCAGATGAAGGAGAGCTTGTTGCAGAACCTGTGTTGGCGGTTGTAACAGACTTGAAAATATGCAATTCTAAAGAACGAGAGCCTGTGCCTGCATAATGATCATCAGAAAAACATGCAAATGGTGACATAAGGGTAGAGCTATGTGATAGTGGTATTGTGGTAGATAAGGGTGGGGAATGGGGTGGTTGTTTCTATTGATACCAAGTTGAGAATAATTGGGAGGCTTAACCTATTGGTTAGCCAACCTTTTCTATATATATGCGTAGGGTAATATACAATAGTAATGGTGGAAGTTACAACACAAGAGTATGACTATAATATTTCCTATATAGCATACCTATAATATTTTCTATATAGATACATTCTATAATAATGATGAAAATGTTAAGAATGAAAGAGATTCTGAATCTGAAATTTGAAGGATTCATGGTGTATTTATAGTTCATGAGTCTTGTCTTTTTATGGAGATAAGGGACTAAAATGTAATTTTATCTTTGTGATATTTTAAGTTATATTCCACTCAAAATAATACAAATTGAATCAGTAAGTACTGTGTTTTCACAATAACCATAGGAGCTGCAACATGGGCCTCCTGGGCACGGGGCACCCCCAGCATCCTTACCACTTTGCTGAGCCGAGCCTCCAAGTGAAAGCGACAATAACAAAAAGATAATTGTATATACCCAAACTCTCATGTTGTATTGTGTTTAAGCTCACTTGATGTTTGAGAAAAATAGAGCTTGCGGGCACATATATATTCTGGGTGATAAAAATTGGAACTATAAATGGCATATTAGTCTGTATTGCTTTCCCTTCAAAGTAAATGCAAAAGGTTTAGTTACTCGAACTAAAAAACTAAATGATCTTAAATTTTGAGAGGAAAAGCATAAGCAAATGAACATAGAGACAAGATTTGCTGAAAATGCTATGTATATTCTGTATATATTTCATTCATGTATAGATATAAATACATCTAGTTTACAAAGGTGTTGAGAAGAGAGACTCTAGTTTTGATCAAACGCCTGTAAAGGTTTTCGAGTCCTTCTTCAAGTTCTTGAATGCACAAGTCAAATTCTTTAAGCTGGTGCTGAACATTCTCGACCGGCACTGTGTAATCAGATTTGCTTGTCTTCTTATAAATGAGAAAGTGCAATGCAGAGTCCAGTTTTTCAAATTCATTAACTTCTGCTTCCTCTGCCTCACAAGCTATTCTTTTGGGGTGCATTAGCTTGGACACCCAGGACCAGCCACTTAGCTTTGATTGTGCTTTTGACCCACCTGAGATAAGAGTCAGGAGAGATTCGAGCACAATGAGAGCGACTGCTTCCACTTCTTTAAGCATACTAACTATGGCTCCAGCTTCATGGTCATTGTTGAAGGGAGAGAAAGATGATTTATTTCCCATATCTTTCAGATCCCTCAAGGCCTTGTGGACTGTCTTTTTTACCACCTTCCTAGAGGTCGAGTATGTCTGAATCTCACCTGAGAACCCAATTTCATTTCCCCTTCTTCTCCTCATGATTGATTGAAGTTCCTGAGCACATTCCTTTGTTTGCGACAAGGCATCTCTAGCCATGCTACAAACATCCAAGACTCCAAGGGATCCGTCCAATACATAATCAACCCACTTCTCATTCTGCTCTTGGGCTAAAGATTTTTGAGTGAGAGGCAGCAGAATCAACTTATCAACACAATCATGCAAATCTTGAAGGCAACATAGTTTGTGGCATATAGATGATGAAGAAGAGGAGGTGGCTTGAGAAGCATTCAATCTGCTGAAATGCTCGTTGATTTGTGAAGTTAGAGGGTGTGGCCTAGAAGGCAAGCTGTTAGAGCGGGTATGGCAGAAAGCCATTTGTTTTCTTTGGAAAAGAGAATGTCAAGAAGTTGAAATATTGCTGTCCATACACAGCTATCAGCTTGAATATATATTCCGAGGCAAGGAAGACATGAAGAATCTCGAAAGCTTCGTATGGTGAACCGGTGGTAATGTGATTCAGATTCAGATCTAACACTATCAGCAATGTTTATGCAATGTCTCCCTCCAGCCTGATCACCAACTCATAATACAAATTTGGTAGTGATTTTTATATAATTTGCGACACACGAATGGTTTCGATGCCATTTTCTATAATACATCTGCACGTAAATAGGAACTTATTTTAAGCATCTACATTAATTATGCTCTTCACAACTATTTAATGAATCTCTTCCGATTTTAATCTCTCTTAGATAAGCTCCGTAATCTCCATCGCGGTCCATGTTATATCACCGCCCCCTCCCCAGTCCCCACCATCTCTGCAACTCATCGTGCCGAGTATTTTAACTTTCAAATTCACTCAACTCCTTGGCATTAATGATAATGTTACATGATATAATGGCACTTCAATCTAAAATATGAAGACACACGAGTGGCTTTGCGTATAACAATTATCGATAGCATGATCTTGATTCATATACAAGTGGGATCTCAGCGATATTCGAGCAATGTCTTATGTCTCCTCTCCACCAGCTCTCCAGCTCATGAACTGAATATTTTAACTTACAGATGAATGATGCACGAGTGGCTTCGAGATTCCCACCACCCGCATGGATATTGATCTTCTAGGATATCAAAATTTGGGTCCTGAAAAGGACAGCTTGTATTTGGAAATCGCCCCCTTTGGACTCATTCGAAATGGTTAATGGATTCATCAACTGTTGCAACTTGCAAGCCGAAAGCACAAGTAAACGAATCAATGGAGGAAAGCGAGTCATAACGTTAATTATTAAAATTAAAAATGAAAAAAAAGACTAAAAAAAGGACTTCTTACAAGGCATTGTTCATTGGGAATATAGTGCTTTATTTTTTCTTCTCTCTCTTTTTTTCAATCAATGCTTTTTTTTTCTTTTCAATTTTATTTTTGGATTTTATTTTTATCGGGTTGTCTCATTCTCATGAAACGAGTAGCAAGTTTGATGGGTTAACCAAGTTGACTCAAGTTCTTTTTCCTTTTCTTAATTAACTTTTTCTCTCAATTTTATTCTATAATATTAGGTTAATTAATAATTAGACTTTATAATTTATTTTGATTTGTTATCTATTAGTTTATTCTAGCCCCATGACCTTGGAATAATGTTTAGCAAGTTAACCTAAAATGACTCGAGTCATTTTTTATATTTTTTTAACTGATTTTTTTTAATTTCATTAATCAATATTAGATCACTAGGGAATTGAACTTTATAATCTATTTTAATTTGCTTTTTATAGGGATATGTTGGTCTTATGATCAAGGTCATGGATTTTGACAGGTTAACTAGATTAAATCAAGTTGTTTTTATTTTATTTTATTTCTAATAGGTTATCTCGGTCTCATGAACTGGGTCACGGGTCCTTCAACATTGATTTTTTTTATTAGGTTGTCCCCATCTTATGACCTGAATCGTGAGTTTGACGAGTTAACCTAGTTGACTCAGTTTTTTTCTCTTAATTGACTTTTTTCTCCAATTTGATCATTTAATATTATGTTTGATTGGGGATTAGACTTTATGATCTATTTTGGTTTACTTTTTATTAGGTTATTCTAGCCTCATGATCCAAGAATAATGTTTAACAAGTTAACCTATGTTAACTTAGGTTGTTTTTTGTGTCATTTTATTATTATAACATGTTTGGAACTAGCTGAATTGAATTGAATTAAGAAGTTTTAACGAAATCTTATGTTTGGAACCCTTTTAAGTGTTAAGAATTGAATTTTAAATGGAGTTCAATCTTTTAAAATAATATAAAGTAAATTAGAGGTTAACCCATTTAATTTACAATTCCAAAAAGGAAAGATTTAATGTTAAAACAAACTTTCCCAAAATATCTATTTATTTTGATTTGCTTTTTATGAAGTTATCTCGATTTCACGATCAGGGTCTTGGGTTTGACAGGTTAACTTGGGTTAAACCATGTTATTTTTCTTATTTTTTTCTATGAGATTATCTTGGTTTCATGACTTAGATCATGAGTTTGGTAGATTGAATCGAGTCTTTTTTATGTTATTTTTTTTAATATTATCTTTCAATGTTGGGTTGATTGGGAATTAGACTTCATAATTTTTTTTATTTTCTTTCTTTGAGGTTATCTCGGTCTTATGACTAGGGTTACGAGTTTGGCAGGTTAACTCTGTTAATTTCTTTTTTTTAATTGCATCCTTTAACATTAAGTTGATTGAGAATTTGACTTCATAATTTATTTTGATTTGCTTTCTATGAGTTTATCATAATTTTATAACCCGAGTTTAGATATGTTAACCTGGGTTGATTCAAGGCAATCCAAATATTATAATCTTAATATTATAAAAAAAATATCATCTTGATTTTTTTTAGTTAAACTATGTTTTTACAAGTCATTGGGGTTGTTTGTGTGCCTACAAAGTGAACTGGATCACATTAGGTCAACCCCCGTACTATTTAATTTTTTTTTCACTAGAAAAAATATTAGCAATATTTGAACATTTTTTACGTGAAAAAAATAATTTAATATGACTTACAGCATATCAAAAGTTAATAATCTAGTAAAAAAAAACTAATTTTGCTGATAAAAGAATCAAACCCTTTCTAAAAGACAGAGGGGTTTGATTCTTTCAAATTGCAGAGGAAATCGGTGAGTAACAGGTTATCTCATAACATGTTTGTCTTTATGTAGGTCTGTATTTTTCTGGGTCTTCTTATTGTTTTTTGCATTTCAACTTTTTTTCTTCAATTTTATTATTTAAAGATTCTTTCAAATCTTTTTTAGGCTTATTTTATCATGATAGTTTCCTTTTGATGAGATTACATTAGATTAATTCATTTTTCATAATGCAAAATGGTTTTTTTTCAACATTTTTTTGTTGTTAAAAAAATCATGGTCATTGTCTTTTTAGGTATGGGGTTTCGATTTTTTTTTGGTGAAATCGAGAATAGATATATAATAAAAAGAGAAAACATGAGCAGTGTTAGCAGAGCTTTAGCTACATAGATTGTAGCCTAGGCATTAACCTAATTACAAAAAAGAAATACAAGAAAACCTATAACCCTACTATCAAGCCAAGCAAAACAAACCCACACTAAATCAGAAATTAAGCAGACAAAGCTAAAATGCATTCATGATTCCTGTACAGATCAGCACCGGTATACCAAAAGGAAGAGTTGAGATTCTTGATCCAACCTGCAGCAAAGTAAAACAAAAGCCATAGGATATCTTCCCATATTGGCTTTTGTTCCTCATATATCAAGTTATTCCTAGCATTCCATATAGTCCAGACAATGCTTAACATAACCCCCCCCCTAAATAGATTTTTCAAACTTACAGTGGTTGCCCTGCAAAAGACCCAGCCATTGACATTGAAGGTCGTCAAGGCCATACGGCATTACCCAGCTCAGACCTCTCCAAGCTACAATTTTGTTCCATAGTTTCCAAACCACTAGGCAATGCAAGAGGATGTGGGATACAGTTTCTGAATGCTGCTCACAAAAAAGGACACCTGTCCTCCTAAGGGCTTAGAATGTGCCTCTTCACCAGGAAAGCTCTTGTGCAAAGGCCTTCATTTAAGGCCAGCTATAAATTCATTTTTGTTTTTGAAAGGCAAATAGATTTCCATACATTTGTGACATAAGTTGTAGAACCAGCATACCTGATCCTTTCAAGGGCAAACATACAAGAGTGTACAGTATAGTCACCATCTTTCCCCCATTCCCAAATCAACCTGTCTTCTTTCAATCGATGAATAGCTGCAAGATTAAGATCAAATATTAATCTTTGAACCATCAGGGTCTCACTAGCTTTGAGGGGCCTTCTCCAATTCAGATTCCAATACCAAGTATCCTCTAACCATTATCCCATTTGACTAACAAACCCTGACTTATAGGAGGACAGGTGGAAGAGGGCCGAGTAAGAGTTAGCTAAGCAGAAGCCAGTCAACCAAGTATCTAACCAAAATTTAACATGATTACCATTACCCATTTTAAGTTTACAACCATCTCGAATAAGAGAGATATCAATATCCGAGCTGGTAATAGTAGAGCTGATTCCTCGCCAAATCCCTGAAATTTTTTTCTTGAACGTGGGCATCCCATTTTTGAACTGAGGTCTGTATTTTGCCTTAATGAAATCTGCCCAACTAGCTTTATCATTGCTTCCCAATTTCCAAATCCACTTGAAAAGGAGAGCTTCGTTTTTTGCTGATATATTCCTAACACCTAAACTACCTTTGTCTTTTTCTTTTGCCACTGTATCCCAAGCAAGCCGATGAATTTTCCTGTTATCAACACTCACACCCCACAAAAATCGAGACTGCATGGCTGTGATCTTGCGTGCCACTATCTTTGGAATGCAGAAGATGGACATGTAATAGAGAGGAATGACAGAGATTACACTTTTAATCAAAATTGTTCTCCTGCCAGTGATAATAACCACCCCTTCCAAGAGTTGAGTCGTCCTCTAATCTGAGAGAGAACAGGTTTCCATATGGAAATCCCTTTGGGATTAGCACCTAGAGGAAGCCTTAAGTATTTGATTGGGAGAGTATCACATTTACACTTGAGAACACTAGAAATCCTTTCAGCATATATCCCATCCACCCCTACACCCACTAAACTACTCTTATGGAAGTTAACATTAAGCCCTAAGCATAAACTGAACCAACGTAACATTCTCTTGGGATTTAGTAAGCATTGAAGATCATTTAAAAGGAAGAGAAGAGTGTTATCTGCAAATTGCAGATGATAAATATATGTTGTTCCTGCAGATTCCACACCATACAAAGCACCCATTTTCAGGCTCCAGCTGATGAGAACTGATATGCCTTCAGCTGCCAAACAAAAGAGAAAAGGGGAGAAGGGATCCCTCTGCTGCAGACCACAAGTTGCTGTGAACTCAGAAGTAGGGGAACCATTGATTAAAACGGATAGTCTTGCAGACGAGACACATGCCATAATCCATTTCCTCCAATGAGCACCAAAATTCATGTAACCCATAACATCATTAAGATAGGACTAGGAAACAGTATCAAAAGCTTTTCTGAAATCAAGTTTAAGAAGGAAACCTTGATAGCTTCGAGATTTCATGGAATCCAGCATTTCATTGGCAATAAGGACTGAGTCCAGAATGTTTCTGCCAGCAATGAAAGCTGACTGGGAGGGACTAACCACACTCTGCATAACTGCTTTTAGTCTAGTGGCGAGAATCTTAGCAATAATCTTAGATAACCCATTTAATAAACTAATAGGTCTATAGTCATTAAAAGAGGAGCTGCCAGTAACTTTTGGAATTAAAGCAATATTACTGGTGTTAATACCTTTAGGAAGGTAGCCTCTCCTGATGAATTCAAGAACCATTGTGAACAGGTCATGTTGTATTAGCTCCCAGAATTTCTTATAAAAATTGAAGTTGAACCCATCAGGTCCTGAGGCTTTGGAGCCTTCACTGCTAAAGATGGCCAGATGAACCTCTTCTATAATAACCTCTCTTTCAAGCCAGGCTGCCTGGTTCTCATTGAGCTTCATAAAGTCTGTATTGCCCATCGTGGGTCTTGTAGTTAAAGATTCAAAGTAGATGTTTGAGAAATATGCTTTGGCTCCTTCTTTGATTTCATTTGGACTGGAGAGAATCTTCCTGTTGTATATAAGCTAACGAATACAGTTTTTGCGTCCCCTAACTTTTGCTGAGATGTGAAAGAATCGAGTGTTTTTGTCCCCCAGCTTGTGCCAAGTCTGTCTCGCCTTTTGTCTCCATATGGATTCAACATATCTTCAGAGTTTCCATTGCATTCCCTTCAGCTCATATAGCCCTTTTCATTTTGAGTTAGAAATCTTACCACTTTCAGCCTGATCCTCAAGGAGCCGAATAAAAGATATTTTGCAGAGCCCAATCCTGATTCCCAAACTCAGTTTTATTCCACTGGCCTAGCTTCAGTCGTAGAGCACTAATTCGTCTGATCACCTGAAAGTCGCCAGGGATATCATGCATAATTTCCTACCAGAAGACCTTCAGAGTGTTTTGGAAAGATGGTGCCATGAGCCAACAGTCTAAACATTTGAATGGCTTCCATCCCCAGTTAATTTGTTCCTTACCAACAATTAAGGGGCAATGATCCGAGAGACCATGATCCAGTCTAATCAGCTTTAATAAACTAAAGTGAGATAAGCATTGTGTGTGAGTAAAGGCTCTATCTAGCCTACTCATAGAACCACCTCTAAACCAGGGAAAACGATGATTCACTAGCGGGTATTCTACCAATTCACAACCATTAATGAAAGTTTGGAATTCTGAAGCCCCTTTCCTGTCTAGCAGACCACTACTTCTATCTGTCTTGGATAAGGTCTCATTAAAATCACCTATTAAAAACTAGGGGTAATCTGAAAAATGCATGTTTGAGTTCAGTAAGTTCCGAACAGGAGGCTGCTCTTTCAGCTCTAGAGCCAACTCCATAATATCCAGTGATCACACAATCGAAAGCATCATTAACAAAGGATCCAAATAAGCTAATCCAACTCCCAGAATATTCAATTGAATCCACCCTGAAGATATCCTCATCCCACATGGCTAACAACCCACCCGATCTACCCTGAGCCTCTATATTGAACCATTTAATATTCTGGCCATGCCACAGACTATAGACTATAGAGTCCGAGCATGAAAGTTTAGTTTCAATAATAAAAGATACAATAACATTAAAATATTTAATGTATTTGTTAATGGCCTTTCTTTTAGAACTAGATCCCAACTCGCACACATTCCAGCTAAGAATCATAAAAGGAATATAAAACCATGCACAGATGCATAATAGCCTACTAGACATACCTGTCCCAATGGTCCTGTTCTGCGTTAATGGCCTCTTGTATCGTGACTTCAATACCCTCACCAGTTGTACCAAATTCAATACCCAATTTTTGGTCAATATCTTTCATAGCCTCAACCTCATCATAAGCTATAGGGAGGTCTGATGGGGGCTGAGATAGTTGGAGTCTTTGGTTGACAGCTCTGATGCAAGAGTCGATTGAGTCTTCATTTCCAGCACTACTATTTGAATAAGTTGAAATGGCTGCCTTCTTGTGACCCTCATGTAAACTCATGTTTTTGTTTCTTTTTTTTTTGTTTCATCTTTCTGTATTATGTTATTTTGGAATTGAATTATGTGATTTTTCTTGATTCTCTTTTGATGTAGACTCAAGTTTTCACGAAACTCATCCCAATTTCACAGTTTAGGTCACAACTTTGGTAGGCTAACTTGGGTAGACTCAAGTTTTTATTTTGTCTTCTTTTTAAGTAATTTTTTTTTCAATTTCATCCCCCAATATTGAATTCGCTGAGAATTGAGCTTCATTGGTTTTTTTTTTTGTTTTCCTTTTCTATTAGTTTATCTCTCTCATTCTTATAATATGAGTCGTGTGTTTGATATTTTAACTCAAGTTAATTTTTTTCAGGTCTTTTTTGAATTTCATTTTTCTTTCTATTTTACCCTTTTAGATTTTTTTTTATTTGGCTTTTTTTATTCCTAGATGAACTAAAAATATCTTTGAGGTATTTTTATATTAAAATCCTTTTATTTTTTGTTGGTTTAGGATTCGATAATCTTAATTATTTTTTTTCATTGTATTAGATCATTCCATTCATATGATATAAGTCGCGAGGTTTTGTGGGCTTATTCAAGTTTACTAGATTTTTTATCCTTTTTTTTTTTCAATTTCATCTTTTTGCATTATGTTATTTTGGAATTGAGTTTCATGATTTTTCTTGATTTGCTTTCTAAGTGGTTGCCCCGGTTTCATAGCCTAAGTTACGAGTTTGGTATGCTAACTCGAGTAAATTCATATTTTTACTTTGTTTTTTTTAAAAAATTTTTTTTCTTTTGTTTCATCTTTCTGCATTATGTTATTTTGAAATTGAGTTTTGTGATTTTTCTTGATTCTCTTGTGATGTAGTTATCTAAGTTTCACGATTTGGGTCATTAGTTTGGCAGGCTAACTCAAATAGACTTAGGTTTTTGTTTTGTCTTCTTTTTAAGTTGGTTTTTTTCAATTTTATCCCCTAACTTGAGTTGGTTGGGAATTGAACTTCATTGTTCTTTTCATTTTGTTTTCTATTAGTTTATCTCCTTTTCATAACTCGGATCACGTATTTGGTATTTTAACTCGAGTTGTTTTTTTATCTTTTTTTTTCATTTTTCTTTCTATTTTCCCCTTCTAGATTTTTTTATTTGTCTTTTTTATTCCTAGATGAACTAAAAATATTTTTGAGATATTCTTGGATTAAAATCTATTTCTTTTTTGTTTGTTATCAAGTAAGATTATAGTGATCTTATCAAAATATTTGCAAGCATTATTATTATTTTTTTTCAAGTCATCATGATCATTTTTCTTATTTGGTTCATTTGTTATTTTTGTATTTTGTTAAATATAATTAAATGAAGTAAGCTTATTGAACCTATTTGGGTCTATAACCTAAATTATGGATTTTATTTGTTGCTTTAAAACACGCTAGCAATACTAGTAAAGTCCTAAGATATTCAAATAGCTTAAGCACAAGGCTTATGTGTTGGATTTCTGGTTCATCTTTTGGTTCTATCAATCTGATCCATTCTTCGTGACCATAGAGATTTGTAGCTTAAGCACAAGGCTTATGTGTTAGATTTCTATTATTGAAATGTTCATTCATCCGATGTCAACCATAGACCTCGTTTGAGTTCAGAAGAGGAGAAAACATGTGTTGTATTTGCATCAGCCTCAACTGAATATGAAGTTAATAGGATGGTCAGAAGACATTATCAAGCCTTTACAAAGTATAAGGCTTTCTTACCTCTTGTTTTTTAGTTATCCCTAAGTTCATTGTTGATTCTATTATTGTGCAGGACTAATAACTGAAGGAGAAGGGAAAACTTTAGTAAGGTCGATAGAGCAGAGTTCATGAAGAAAGTCTTTATCTGTCAGAGTGGGTGGAGATTGAGCTGAAAACATGATGGAGGGTTGCCCTATCATTGCTGATGAACTCTATATTCTTAAAGGAAGAGCAATGAGGTGGCCCACCCGAGTCTTGATGTATCTAAAATAAAATTTATTAAAATTTACGAGTAAATATAATTTATTAAGCCAACAAAACAAAGCAATATTTTTTATATTATTTTTAGAATCAAAGACGTGTTTTTGCATAACAAAACAAAACAATATTTTTTTATATTATTTTTAGAATCAAAGACGTGTTTTTGCATAACAAAACAAAACCAGTAATTACCAAGACGACAAACCACAAAAGCACGCTTAATCCAAAAGCCGCCATGCACTGTTCATCTCGGGTTCATTTCTTTATTGTTTAATATCGTATCACTGTAGATTATACTCCTGTTTTTCGTCTGATTGAAATAATTTTCCCCAACTTTTTCATCTTGGTTGGGTATATGATCTGAATCGTATATATATTTTTTAGAACATACATGCATTTCAATTACTAGTGCTATGGAGACATAAATTTATAGTTAATATATATTTTGTAATTAACTAAATTCTTTTGAACAAATCCTAACTCTCTGACTTGATATCTTTCGATCATGCATTTCAATTAAATCAATATTGTTATTGATTGAAACAAGAATGAGGAACACGTGATCACGTCAGAAACAGTGTACAAAGCTAAGAAATTGTATTTTAAAGGTCAGGTTATAACACTTTCATGCCATAAACATTAATGGATATATATTACATTTGATAGAGTACTATATATATATTCTCCCAGAGAGGATGAAAAGTTTAAATATGCTATATCGCTTGCTATGTTTGTTGTGTAAGCTCAAGGTAAGGCATAGTGGAGACGAGAAGTAATTGAAGATGGATAAAGTTTGCAAGGCTAAAAAAAGCCCTCCATTTTTCCTATCTGTTTTGTTTTTATTATAAGGGTTAAAATGTTATATTACTGTATATACTAACCCTGAGTAGAAGTTTAAAAATTGATTTTTTTAAGGGTAGTACTATTGCAAATTCATTGTACAATTCAAACGCAAAATACCGGTCTTACTCCCAATTAATTTTAGAACACCAAAATTATCTCAAGGCAAAGACTATCTTAACACATGGCAAATAGCTTTTTATCCAAGGCTAAGAAGGAAAAAACAATATTCTCGTTCATAGTGAACTATGTTTAGGTGAACAGTGTATTTTCCTTCTCTTTTATTTTTCTTTTAATATATATTTTATAGTTCCAATAATAAAAATTTTTACAATAAATGGTTGGCATTTTTAAGATCTCCATCGATCCTTATCTATAAATACCAATCCTGAAACCTTCTTGAACATCATCAAAACTCACGTAGCTATGGGCACTTAGTTTTATCTTCCTATTGTTTTAGGCTCTTAGCCCCTCTAAGTACACCGCCGGAAAAAAAGAAGAAGAAGAAACTAGCTATTATCTTCCTTCAAATGATTTCTGAGGAATATTGAGATCTCTTCCATCTCCTTACCTCTATATATATATATATATATATATATAGATTGTAGAGATTACCCCTTTTTTTAGTCCAAATCACGGTTGGGATGATCAATAAAAATGTTCTTTTTTTACATAGAAAATGAAAAAAATTGAGTCGAAGAGACTCAAACTTATTTCCATTTTCTTCACGTGTGTCCCTCTTTTGTCTTCTCTAATTTAATTAGTTTTAAACTTTATACCCACCCAAGAAAATCTGGCAGTGATAATATATTTTAATTAAGTCCAGCTTAATCATCGACCTCACAGAGTACATGTCTTGATGTGATGTTTATATTCATTTATTAAACATGTATAAATTTTTCGATAATGCTAAACCAACGAAGACTACCAGTGATTAAATGTGAGAAGATATTTAAGAATCAATGATACATATTTTTTAAAGTGTATTTTTTTTAGAAATATATTAAAATATTATTTTTTAAAAAATATTTTTTTTAATATTAATCCATCAAAATAATTTAAAAAAATTAATTTTATTAAAAACAAATTAAAACTATGTAAAACAACCCTGTAACATGAGATAGGTCGGCCTCATTTTATAGGATTTTATTGAGTTAATGTTAGTGTTCCTTAATCACGGATGGATGCCCTGAGTCATCAAACAAGTGCAATTAAAAAAACCTAAGAATATTATCTAATTGAAAATTTTTTTTTTTTGATAACTGTCCAAAACACTTCAAAAATAGTTGATCTGGTGGCCTAGCCAAACCTATCAATCAATCTAGTTGTGCAGTCATACCAATATTTTAATTTTTATTATTATTAATATTAAAAATATTATTATTTATGTTATAAATATTATAAAAACTTAGGTAAGGCAATTTTAATATTATTATTAATATTGTAAATATTATTATATTCATTAATATTATTAAATTTGTAAAAAATATTATTACTATAAAAAGAAACATAGAATTGATTTGAAAAATAAAATCTATTATTATTATTATTATTATTATTATTATTATTAATTTGGTTCAGGTATTCTTTCCGAGATCCAAGAAACTTGGTATTAAGAAAAGACACTCTATATATGTAAATACTCTTATATAGGAATAATTATCACATGTAATACATTCTATCACTATATTGTACACAACCCTAAAGGTATAAATACAAAGGATGGTTGCTCTCCTTGTGCACCACCATAATTAATACAAAAATTATCTCTCAATTAACTCAATTTGGTATCAGAGTTGCGGTTATCATTCAACAGCTTTCTTCCACAACTGTTTAAAAACTCTTCTGCAAAATCGTCCAGCAGTCGTTCTTCATTCATCTCCTACCTCTATTACTTCTCATTATTACTTCTCATCTATTATATTCGCTAGCAGTAGTTCCTCTTAGCAGAGATCTTCATCTCCTCCATCTGTTACTCCTCATCAGCATTATCTGAAGCTCTTCCTCTTTAAAATCAAAACTGCAACTTCTCCTCCCTGGCAACATGGACAATCAAGAACTTCAACAGTCTATTAACGCTGCATCAGCTCTTCAATCTTCTTTCTCCCCTGTGGTGCAATCTGTTATATATGGCGCATCCACTACTGCTTCCATCATACCTCTTCCTAACACACACCAGGTAGTCTCTTTAAAACTCTCCAACCATAATTTCCTGTATTGGAGGATGCAGATGAAACCGTTTCTCTTGGGCAAGGCGTGTATTCTTTTGTTGATGGCACATCACCATGTCCTCCTCCACATCTGGCATCTGCTGCGACATCTGCACTTTCTGTCAACCCTGCATATTTGTCATAGAAGCAGCAAAATCACTTAATCATGAGTGCCCTTATATCTTCTCTCTCGGTGGAAGATCTGCACTTGGTTGTGGATTGTAACACCTCTCATGCCATCTGGATAACACTGGAAACATCTCTTGCCTCTCCCTCAAACTCTAAGATTATGCAACTCCACGGCTCATTCCAAGATTTACGACATAATGATGATTCTGCCAGCATTTACTTGCAGAAGGCAAAGGCCTTATTTGATGAACTTGATGCCGTTGGCAAACCAATCTCCTTGGTAGAATTCAACTTGTATGTATTTCGAGGGCTACGCAGTGAGTTTAAGGATCTTGTCACCAGCTTGTCCACCAAGGATGCTTTCATCTCCTACACTAATCTCCAAAGCAGTCTTCTTACACATGAGTTTCTTCACAAAGCCTCTCTCCAACCATCTGTAACAGCTCCTCTGTTACCAACTCCAACGCAGCAGCCAGCTGTGTTTTTTGTGCAGCATCAATCTGGTTTTAATACTGGCAGACGGGGTCGTTTTCATGGGACCTAAAGACCTAACAATCGCAACAACTATTATAGCGGCAATGACCCAGCTTATAGTTATGCTTCGAGTCAACAATCTGGCCAACATGGAAACTGGTTCTCCTCTAGTCCTTCCTCACGGACAACAGGCAGCTTTAAGTAGCAAGGAAATTGTTTTGGTGGTTATACTTGCAATATAAAGTGTCAGCTGTGTTATGAATATGGGCATACTACTCTACAGTGTTCTCAGTTGGCTACTCATCCTATGCAAGCTAATGCTAATCTCGCATTTAATAATGTCTCTACCACTACTCCTGTCACTAGGTTTCCTGATACATGTGCAAATCATCATGTCATGTCGGACCTTGGAAATGATCATTTGTATATTGGTGATGGTAAGGGCCTTGTTATCTTAAATATTACTCACTCTAAAATTTGCTCACCCAACTGCATGTTTACTTTATCCAATATTTTACATGTTCCTGCCATTAAAAAACCTCTGCTATCTGTTCAAAAATTTTTTCTTGAGAATAACGTCTTTTTTTTTTTTAATTTCATCCCTCTCTATTTTATGTTAAGGATCTCATGACAAATAAAGTTCTTCTTTCCGGTCAGAATAAAGATGGTCTATATATTTTGTCCGAGTCATCTGCAACGTCATTGCCTCAAGTTTTCTCATCTACCTGTCTATCTACTTCCGCTGATGTCTGGCTCGTCGCCTTGGGCATCCTAGTCCATATATTCTGTATTTGTTGATTAAAAATAAAAAAGTGTCATATACGTCCACTCAGTTTAATTTTAATTGTCCTACGTGTCCTTTAGGTAAGTCATCTTATCTAACTCTAAAAACTACGTGTCATCAAACTCGGGCTCATCTTGGCTTGATTTTTAGTGATGTTTGGGGTTCATCCCCTATGTTGTCATCTGATGGGTTTCGCTATTTTGTTATTTTTGTGGATGCCCATACAAAGTTTATATGGTTTTATCCTTTGGTTGCCAAGTCTGATGTTTTTACAATTTTTCATCAATTTCAGGCGTTTGTGGAGCGCCAATTCTCCTTAAAAATTAAGTCTGCTCAAACCGATTGGGGTAGTGAATATCAAAAACATGGTTGAACGCCGTCATAGACATATTATTGAAACTGGGCTTACTCTTCTTGGACAATGTCACACTCTCTATAAATATTGGAGTTATGCTTTTGAAAGTTCTGTTTATTTGATTAATCACATGCCCACTCCAGTTCTTAATCATAAGACATCGTTTGAATGTCTTCTAAAATCGACTCCTGATTATGCGTTTCTTCGTACTTTCAGGTGTCTCTGTTTTCCTTTTCTTCGTCCATACAATGCTCA
>Ga0325414_1000184_pt1 | contig 42872 bp, 22 predicted proteins | sample PopdelMetagenome_8_FD_206183 | JGI IMG/M metagenome (GOLD analysis project Ga0325414, IMG submission 206183) | Populus deltoides microbial communities from Bellville, Georgia, United States - Leaf-PdKOR-R3 | ecosystem: Host-associated > Plants > Phyllosphere > Phylloplane/Leaf | place: USA... | reverse complement strand
AAACATGATGTTTCATGCTAAGTAAAAGAAAACCCCTTTGATTTCTCTTACATGATTATATAATACATAATGTTGGCACTAACCTGGGAGGATTCACACCAACTTCAAAGGAACTCAATCCGACAGAATCATATCAATTTAGGTTTTAATTTGTTTTGGATTCTTGTCTAATTGTTGGGAAGAAAAAATAAAGAATAAAGAATAAAAAAACCTCGTTTTGAAAGAGTCCAAAATCTTGACAGTGTGACGATTACAACAACTCAAGTATATGATATTCTCAAAGGTTATACAAGACAAGATGAGAGGCGGACAAGGATTAAAAGTGCCGATTATAAATATATTTTAACAGTAGCAACTTCACTACACCAATATTCCTTATCTCCTGCCATGGAATTTTACTTGTTCATGTTGACAAAGAGCTAGCATACATGTACTCACTCATTTCTCACATATTTTTTTCCTATTTTCTTGCCATCTCCATGACGCTTATAAGGGTCTTGCATGTTTTGCACCTCCATGGGACCAAAAACTCCATACTCACTTTCCTCAAGACCACCACCATCATTTTCACCGTCACTAGTCTGGTCAAGTTCCAGCAATTCTTCCTTGTACTTGACACTTTTAATTCTTGTTTGCATCACCTTGCCTCTTGGATCATACCCTTTTAGCATGCTAACAACAACCTTCATGGTAGGCCTATTTTCAGGCTCACTTTGAACACATAAGGCCGCAACATTAATACTTTGCTTGAATTGGTTTTCATCAAAATTGCCTCTAAGTTTTGGATCAGCAAGGTCCTTGAACCTCCCTTTGGTTATCAATGGTTCTGCCCATTCTGTTACTGTCCTTTTAACACCACCAGGGAGCTTCTCTATCGGTTTCCTTCCTGTGACAATTTCTAGCAAGAGAATACCAAAGCTGTACACATCACAGCTCTCTGATACCTTACCCCACATGGCATATTCAGGAGCTAGGTACCCTAAAGTTCCCTTAACACGAGTGGTCATGTGGCTAACTCCTTCTGGGATTAGCTTCGCAAAACCAAAATCAGCAACAAGAGGCTCAAAATCTGAATCCAGAAGTACATTGCTTGCCTTTATGTCCCTATGAATGATGTGGGGTGTGGCCTCATGGTGCAAGTACCTAATAAAATTGGAATGGATCATTTTGTAGAATTTTTGAATGGAACAGAATTTTATTTGGGTGCTCCAGCTAAAATGTTTCTATTTTTGGTACAAAAAAAGAGAGAGAATCTTGCTTTAAAATGAAAACTAGACTTGATTAAATCTTAATTAACATAGAAATCCTTATTTTATTATTGTTACATGGGTCTAGTTCAACAATATTTTACCAGGATTGATATATATGACAGAAATAAATATGAAACAATGTAATGCAAGCTTACGCGTACAGCAACCATTGACAAACATTTTTAATTTCTACAAAATCTGCACGTGATATTTGTGGACAAATTCAATTCATTTGGCTATGTAAATGAGAGTCAGATACAGGAACTTGGGAAACTTACAGTAGGCCTTCTGCTGACCCAATGGCAATCTTCATCCTTTTCTTCCAATCTAGCTGAACGTCCCCAGCAAGATGACCATGGAGATGAGACAGCAAGCTGAGGTTAGGCATGTAATCATATACTATGAGCCGTTGATCAGTGCCAGCACAATAGCCCCTAAGGCCTAGCAAATTCTTGTGCCGAACCCTTCCAAGAACTTCAACTTCTACAGCAAATTCCATTTCGGCTTTCGAATTCATTGCCTTCAACTTTTTCACCGCAATCTTCATTTTGAAGAGAAAAATTAGAATAGGTTCAAATAATGTCAGACCATTGTGACCAAAATAACATGTATAAATGCTTACCCCACATAATTATGAGATAAAATGAAGAAAAGATAATTAATAATTACTTGAATCGACTATTAACCTAAAAAAATAATTACCTGAAGACCATCAGAAGTTCTACCCCAGTAGACACTTCCAAAGCCTCCTTCTCCAAGCTTATTATCCTCACTAAAACCATTAGTCGCTGTATGCAACTCCTTGTATGTGAATATCCTCCATGTATTGTTACCAGCTCCACCTATTATGTTTGTCCTGCAAAATCTCGCAACCCACATCAAAGTTTATGTTAATCGAACACATCATTTACTTTTGTCTGGCATATCTAATGCAACTACACAATAACTCTAACTCATTAAATTTTCATCAATATTAACGATGGATTCTACGTACGCTTCATCAACCTTGTCGTTTCCACAGCAACTCAAGTATGAACCCATAGTTAGCACCAGGGAATATTTTTTGCAAATTTCATTTGAGCTTCTCCAAAGGAGCTTCTTCTTTTAAACAAGACAAATGGTAATGTGGTCATTTTCATTTCTATGCCAGCCGACTCGGCCGGCTTGTTTACCTTGCAAGACTGTTTATATTATAAGGAGATGTAACCAAGTAGGGACCATATTGAATAAAATAAGTGAAAATTCAGGAACACATTCAATTTATAGGGATCAGTAGTACTTGTTTTAACCATAAAAGCATATGCTTGAGTTCTAGATTGATCCGTCAACGAACGCAATGCAATTCACCTTAGAACATGCTATAGCCCTTGATTACTCTCTCTCTTTTCCATGACAAAGGTCTCATAGGAATCATATAACCTAACCTTTTTTTTTATGACCACGCCAAAATATGTGTGTGTGTGTGTGTGGGGGGTGGGGGGGGGGGTGGGGGGGTGGCGCTAACGTAACTAATTAATCCGAAGTATTAGAAAGCTGAGGTGGGTCATTTTTACTTCAAGCTTAATTATGCTTAATTTTATTTTATAAACCATTATCAAGAAGTAAATACAAAGTTTCTATAGAAGGATTTTAGACTAAAGGGGACAATTCATTACTTAATAACCCCAAGTTATCAAGCTTGGAATTAATCCAGTTTCTTAGGGTATTAGATAGCCCTTGATGTGTAAAGAAGAACTACGCTATAAACCATTGTTTTGATATGAAAGGTTTGATATAACTGTGGGTGTTAATTAAATAATGTCGAAGCTAGATGACTGACCAAGTATATGATTGACTACTAATAACAGGGGTTTCGTGGGCACAGTTGCTACGATTAACACATGCTTCTTCGATCGCGTCTAAGAGCTGCCAATTGGCCTCAACTTGTTGGTCAAAACAACCAGTTATCAAATGTCTTGTTGTTGGCTTGTTGCTTGTCATGCCTTTTTCTATTTGAAGATGCATGATTAGCAGTAATTAAGAAATGGCTTACGATTAGATTATAGATGCGGAAACTGAAATATATATAGCAGTAGTTAATTAAATTGTTATAAAATTTCCTCCCTTTTCAAATCTAGAGCTTGCCTTGAAGGCTTTAATTTCAATCGCTGTTCGGCCACACATATATATATGGTCATGGAGATGCATGTATTCAAACCAACCATATTTAGTTAGACATTTGGCAACCTCTCAAAATTTAGGGGACTTTCCATCTCATTTCAACTTTAATTTAGTTGTTGAAACCCTACTCGCGTCCCTTAATCTACTTGATTCTCCATTTTGTAAAATTGTAAGCATCGAACTAACTTAAATTTGTAATTTTAAGAAGAAAATGAAGATTTTAAGAATTTGAGAGTGATTTTGGGGTTTGGATTAATGATTTTGGCTTGCTTCTCGTGTTATGTAGGACAAGAAAAAGGTGTTTGATCAAATTAATTAATTATGGGTTTTCAGATATTCATTATTGTATTATTGAATTTTATAGCTCAGTTTGGATTTATAATTGGCACATAATTCTCATCAGACTACTATAGTCCAATGTTTTCGTGTTGTTCTATTTATTTATTTTTTTGTGGAATTAACTTTGAGCTAAGAGATGCTCTTACTATCTCTTTGTTAGTCTTGTAAATTTTTTTTGTTCATTTAATGAAATCTTTTATCTCATTCATAAAACAAATTATTGAACCACAGAAAACAGCATGGTGAATAAGCAGGAGTTTGAATGTTAATTACCTCTTTATCAATACAAAAGATGCTAGCTAGTTTTAAGTTTAACGAGGACATTTTGAAGCTAGTGGGAGGGTTAATAAGCATAAAGTTTAAATTTTGACCCCAAAAAGCAAGTTACCATTACTTGTGGTCAAAATGGTTCGTAATCTATTCAGATCATGAGTTCTTGAAATATTTTAAAAAATAAAATAAGCTGAATAAAAGACACGCGAAATGAGTTGAATTCATTGAGATTTTTCCTTATGTAATTAAGTATAAGCAAGGCAAAGAGAACATAGTGGTTGATGCACTTTCATGTATTTATATTCTTTTAAACACTATGAGTGCTAGATTTCTAGGCTTTGAAAATGTGAAGGCATTCTAATGACTCTAACTTTATTAAAATATATAATGTATGTGGACATTCAATTTTTGATAAGTTTTATTTGATGAATGGTTACTTGTTCAAAGAGAATTGATTGTGTGTTCCTGCTAGGTCTTTGCGTGGATTACTTGTTTGTGAAGCATATTTGAGTGGTTTAATGGGTCATTTTGGGGTTGCAAAAACTTTGGATGTATTGCATGACCATTTATATTTGCCAAATATAAAAAAGGGATGTGCAATGAATTTATGAACAATTACATGGACTGTATACACCATTTTTTGTACCTATCACTACCAGAAAATTGACAAAAACCAACGGAATTACCGACGGAATTTTTTCATCGGTAATTTTTACTAACGAAAATAATTTTGTCTCTAATTTTGTTGGTATATACCGACAGTCCATTTCTGTCTGTGATACGGTCGGTATGTACAGACAGATGTATTCCATCGATATATACCAACCATATTGCCGATGGATTATACAGATTTTTGTGAAGTTGAAACGGTGTGATGACGTGGATTTCTTTAGATGATTTTACCGACGGAATGACCGAGGAATTCAAAACGGGATCTCCGTAAAATGAAGTAGCACAGTCACCAACGGACTCACCAGCGGGTATACCAATGAAAATTTTCTGTTGGTGATTCCATCGGTAAAAGTCAATATATACCCACTCTGCCGACTCTCTCTTCCTCTATTTCTCCTTCTTCTTCCCCATCCCAACTCTCCTTTTCCAAACTGCAGCCAACCACCATTTCAACTCTCCCCTTTTTCTCAACACAAGCACTCAAGTTAACTTTTCAATGTCACTTTTAATTATTGTTCGTTACATATAGATTCATCGACATAATGAAAAATAGTGAGTGATATTTAGGGATTTCTGAAAATTTTCAATAAAATTGAAAATTTCTATTAGATGTTAATTGAAAATTTCAATTAGATGTTACATACGGAAACACATACGAAAATATTAAAAATATTAATATTTAATTTTCTATTTGTAAGCTGTCGGTAAAACCATTGGAAAAAAGCTCCAAATTAAAACACAAGAATCCCTAAAATCATATCAGACAAGTTTCTCTCTTCTTCTCTCCTCCTCCATGTTTCTCTCCCTCCTTCTCACCTCCTGAAGTCCCTCTCTTCTCTTTTTTTTTCTCCTCCATGCATGCCAGATATGTCATTCTCTTCTCTTCTCATTTGTCCTTTCTTTTTTTTGTTAATTAACATCTCTTGCCTATTTTTTTTGTTTTTTTTTTCTTAGCTGAAATTCACAACTAAATTAAGGTAATAACTTTTTTGTTAATTTTTTTTTACTTTTTTGCATCATTTTTTTTATTTTTTTGAAAATTTTTATGTTCTTAATAATTGTTTGAATGTTGTTATTGGACTTTTGTTTTCATCATTTTTATTGCAATTATTTTTTAATTTAGAATTGTTTATTACTGCGTTTGTTTCCCGGAAAGTGATTTCCGGGAAACCACTTTCCAAACTTTCCTGTGTTTGTTTGCCATTAGAAAAGTTGGTCAACGGAAAACACTTTCTGGTCAACAGAAAACACTTTCCAGTCAAAGAAAAATTTGGCTTGGTTTTCAAGAAAGTGTTTTTCTTTTATTTTGGGCGGAAAACACTTTCCAGAAGTTGTTAAAAAAATTAGAAATGTCATATTATTTGCTGATTATATCAAATTTGGTCCTCAAACTTTTGATTGCTATATATATTTTGTTTTGAATATTTGTTTTTCAATTTCATTCCTTAGAATTTAATTTTTATATTAACTTTGGTCCTCATTTTTATAATTGTTATTTACTTTTTCCTTATCATTTTTTAATTGAAATTTTTTATCTATCCAATTTGGTCCTCATTCTTTTGATTGTTACTTATTTTATTTGAAATCATTTATGAAATGATAATTATTATTATCTTAATTTCTTCATCTTTTAATTTTTAATTTTTTAGATTTGATCTCTATTATTTTGATTATTATTTATTTTATTTGAGATAATTTATGAAATTATATTTTTTTTCAATTTCATTCTCATTCAACATTTTAATTTGTAAGATTTGTTCCTCATTATTTTAATAAATTTAAGAAAAATAAAACATTAATAAGTTATTTTCCAGCTCATTTTCCATGACATAACCAAATACTGGAAAGTGTTTTCCAACTTATTTTTCATTACACTACCAAACATCATCAAATAATTCACTTTCTCGGAATTCACTTTTAAAAAAAAAACTACTTTCCAGCAAATAAATGGGGACTTTTGTTTTCATATAAGAACAATTTTATTGAAATTTAGTTGTTTTGTTTTCTATTTTTTTGTTCAATTTCAATTAAATGTATATGATTAATTTTAATTATTATTTCATATTTTTGTAAATTAGGGTTCAATTGATTAAATATATTGTTTAATTTAGTGATTAATTTCACGTTTGTATAATTTGTGGTTTAGGGTTTTGAGTTGTTGAAATTTAAGAGTTACTTGATATAATTTTGAGTTGTTGTAAATTAAGGATTTATGAAAATTTTGATTTAGCTGCCAAATTAGGTTGATTTTGATTTTTAAATAATGTTTTAAGGCATGAGTTGTGTATGAATGTTGAAATGTAGAGTTATGAAAAGTAAATCAATAATATTATTAGAGAGAAAAAACAAGACCCTTTTACAATTGAATTTTAGAAATTAACCAAATTGTTAGAAAACATTAACCAAATTGTTGTACATTAATGGAAATACCAAGGGACACTAAATTTTTTTAAAAATAATAATCTAAAAACTTGATTGAGTACAATTTGAGTGAACTCTTCACTCAATGACAAGGAAAAAAATTGATATTAATCAATTGGTTTGTGATAATGAATTTAAATTGTTTTGTATTTGCAAGTTTAAAATTTTTGGGTAGTCTCCCATATAAGACAGGTGCTGCAATTTTTTTTTTAAAAAATAGAAATGGTTTATGGTATCTTAATCCTTTAATTTGCGTAGATGCCTAGGAGAAAGCCAATAATGCATTATACGAACAAGACCACTGCTAGTTCTTCTTGCAGCACTTCTGATGACTATGATTCGTTAAGTGCCGATCAAGAACAGACACCCGAGACATAGGCAGCCACACTCGACGTGAGCTCGTTAAGTGCGATGCCATCACGTTGAGGGAGATCCCTTCATAATAGGATCAATTTGCCTAGAACTACCAGGCCTAGTGGAAGAACGACCTTTCAATGTAAGTTTGTTTTCCTTTCACAATGACATGTTAATAATTTTTGAAAATTTAATTTCAATTAACGAGTGCAATTTCAAGTTTACAAAACATTGAAGTTGCTAGAACCATAACATTGCAGATGAAATCATCGATGAAAATTTTATTGTTTTAATGGAGTCAGGTTTTGAAATATCTTGAATGGAAACTATGATAGATGCATGGTTTGGAAGGTTTAAGGTTAGTATTAACTTAAATATTTTATTATTATTATGTGAATTTGGTTAGTTTATTAATATTAATGAAATTTTTCTCTTACAAATTTTAATTTGCAACGAAAAATTTAAATGGGATAAAGCTAACAATGTTATTGCAATTAGGGTTTGAGAGAATCACGTTGCAACTAGGTAAGATTGGAATCAAGATAAAAAAGTTTAATCCTTTTATTCAATTTTATTTTTCATTTACTAACAGATAATTCTTTTGTATCATATAGGTTGCATGATTTTTGATACGAAACGTAAAAGAAAGCAAAAATATATTCGAAAGAAATAGAGCTTTCAGGCTGGAAGGACATTGTGGTTTTGAAGGATTTCAGACCATTATACATCTCATAGGCTGTGTGGGCAAAATATATTCAGCATGTGACATTTGAATGTTTTGTGCCGTAATCACACTTTGGTACGAAGAACCGGAACTAACGTGTTCATGATTCTGTTACCACGCACACTGGCGACTCCGTTCTAATTTTTTCGCATGCAAATTGGATGATAAATTGATTTTCAACCATTGTTTTTCTTAAGTTTTTTTTTTTAATTTGCTAACTTTTTTTTTCAGGATACATATAAGACCGGTTGAAGAAGAGATACAGGGATAATCCTTTGACCCATCCAGATCTTGATCCGATTTGTGGTTGGAGATAGGATTGTCTAGTGGACACGATATAAATCGGGTGTACAATCTCTCTAAGACTACGACAAGAACTTGTGGATGACCTGCGATGTTTCAATTGTTAGATGCCTGCAATCGGTTTTGAACACTCAAACTCTTGAGTTCGAGGCAATTTTAGACCAACGAATTCAAAGCTCAAACAACCCACTTGCTGCTGATTATGAATAACTTAGTGCTGAGACGGCCGGACTCTACCAAATGGTAATGGAGATGAGATCACAAATAGGTGGTACATATACTCCTCCTTACTAGCCCCACTGTTCCGGTGAAGACCTGCCTTTTCCTCCTCTTCCAGCGCCTATATTCTAGATTAATTGTATTTAAACTTATAAATGTTTAAATTTATAATAAATATTTGATTTTTATATTAACTTGATTTATTTTAATTATTTTTCTACTTCTGTTTAATACTTTTTTTAAAAAATAATTTTTTAAAAATTATTACTAATAGGATCACCGACAAACTTAGTCTGTATATTTCAGAGATTTAAAAAAGAATTACTGTAAATATCACTGTCACTTTGACAGAAGTATAGACGGTCTCTTTGATGATTATATGTCAAAATTCATTAAGGGGAATACCGACAGACAAAACAAATCATCAATGGAATTACATTTTGTTTTTTTTATTAGTGATATGTTATATTCATCAATGTAAATATCAACAGAATAAAGTGGATAAATTTTTTTGGTGCACTTTTGTCATTATAAATCCATCGGTAAAATTATTACCAGTGGACTCGTCAACAGATCACAAATCACTGACAAGAGTTTTTTTTTATAGAGTATTGTTGTCTGTGAGCCTTCAAAAAATTCGTATTGATAGACTGAGAGTATAAATACCAATATAAAATTCCTTCCTTAAATCTAAAAATTCTTGTAGTGCTCGCAATATATTTATCTCATTGTTGAATTCGCTACTCGATAGTATGTTCCCTAACTTGATAAAGTGATGATTACTTTCAAATGTGGGGTTGGATTCCTGTTTTCCTTCTGTTTGTTTTCGTTGTCAAAATGTTGAATATATAATTGTATATAATGTTCAACAATGGGCAAATGTGCGTCCAAACTTCGTCTTGTTGGTGATGATGATATGGGGTACCTGTGATCACAACAACCATTAAGGTCCAATAATGCCTTAATGAAACAGACGATAATGCCATAAACATGGATGATTTCTGGCCAGATAAATGAATCTATGAGGTGAATTGTAGTTTACAAGACTTTCTGTGAAGAAAGTTGGCTACACTGAGCAACATTCCTTTTTTATATTTTTAATTGGAATGTTTTGATTTGACAGGTCAAACAAACGGATGGAAACGCAATCCAATTATCGATTCGTCACCACAATTTTTCCTTTTTTCCACCATGATAGAAGATCGCTTAATCTTCAACCACAAGAAACAATGAAATGGGAGTTTCTTGAGGGGTCTCCGTTAATTATAGTGCAAAGTAGGTTCGCTTTAAATCATCAAATTAATTTAAGTTTTTTTAGCAATGCCGATCGCCCATGAGGTCTATAATCAGTCTTACATCATTTTCTAGTAGGCCAGCCAAGAATGCAGCATGCATGCATCAGTAGAATTCAAGCTAACAATTGATATATTATTGGAGGCAGGAAAATATTGATACAGATCTTAATGGATTTTGCTGTAATGGGACTCCCTCTTCACGCTTTCAGCAAATCAAACATGTATTTGCATGGTAGCACTGATTTAGATGGTTGCGCATGCCACACCAATGGTCGTTTTATTGTGACACCTTCATGTATTGATTTGATCAACTATAAGATTTCACAGTTTTACTGATGGATATAAGATTCACACTCCGTCGGTAATTTTTTTATCGACTAAATCACCGACGGAAAGCGTCCTTCGGCATCCTTTATACCACATTCCGTCGCTAACTCTGTTGATAAAAAAAAAATATTGCCGATGGTTTTACAGACGGAAAATACGCACCAAAAAAAATTCCCGCTAAAAATATACCGACGACTTAATTCCGTCGGTGATAGTGGCATATCCAGTAAATATTTTTCAGCTCTCAGTAAAGTGCCGACGGACTCCCTTCGTTTGCAATGTCATCAATGAGTGTGGCATTTCCACCACTCTCTATGAAATGCCAACGGACAGAATCTGTCTATAAATCTGTTGGAGTGTATTTTTAAATTTGTTTTTTTAAATTATTTAGAATAAATAATATAAATTAATAGTAAAAAAAATTATGCAAATAAAATTTTATTAAACATCAAAAATAAAAAAATAAAGTTAAATAATATTCATTACAAATTGAATGTGTTTCCAAAAAAATATTAAATTAGCACAATGGCGGAGCTAGAGGAGGCTGGTTGTCCCTGGAACCATATGGTCAAAAAGGGTGCGCACATGTATCACCACTCTTCGATGTTAAGTTCATGACCATTTGGCGAAGTTATTCATAATTCGCTGTGAGTTGCACGTATTTCTCGGTGAGATGAGCTGTGTGTTGTTCATAATTCACTGATAGTTGCTCATATTTTTCGGTGAGATGAGCCGTATGTTGCTGTAAGACCACAAACTCATTAGATTAGGTGATCGACACTGATTGGGAGCTCTCAATGGTTGAGACGCTATGGGCTGCCCGCAAGTTCTCGGCTATAGTGTTGAAGAGTCTGTACACCCGATTTGTATCGGGTCCACCAGACGATCCAACCTCTATCCACAAATCCGAATTGAAATCCAGATGGGTCGAAGGATCATCCCTATATCTCTCCCTCAACCGGTTATTATAGGTCTCCTAAAAATGAAAAAAGAAATCATCATATTCAATTCAATAAACATAATAACTTACAAAATAAAATGGTTGAACGAACATACCACAAAGTGTTGAGCACGGTTGTCAACGAACTGTTGCACCCCCTTTTAGCAGTCTTGACTTCGCACGTGCGTCTCTAGAAACAGCTCCATTGGTCTCGACTCATATCCAAGAGACGTAGCCTGTAAGAAAAAAAATTAATTAAGTAACAACAAATTATTTAATGATATATTTCATTTAAATTAATATTATCATCCGTTTCGCATGTGCAACAAATGGGACGAAGCCATCAGTGTGCGTTGTCATCGAACCATGAATTTTACGGTTCCGGTTGCAAGCACCGGACTATGAGCGTCGTGTGAACCGTTTAGACGTCACGTGCTCAATATATTGCGGCCAAATATCTTCTGGGATGTGTAGCGGTTTGAAATCCCTCTAGATCGCCACGTCGTTCCAGCCTTGGAGACCTTTATCTCTCGCATTTGTTTTTTGTCTTTTTTGTGCTTCATACCAAAAATCACGCAACCTACTTCCATAGTGACAAATTAGATTTTAAAGCATAATTTTTTTAAAAAAATTTAGTATTGTTTTCGATGTTAGCTAGTTGCCGCATGATTTTCCCACACCCTCCTCACAACATTGTCAAGTGTGCTATCCCACTCGAATTTGTGTTGTATATAAGTAATTTATTTAAAATAAAAATAATAATTTATATACAATTATATTAATAATTTATTAAAAATAAGCTGGAAATTAGAAATTAACACCAACCTCAAATTTGTCAAACCATGCATCGATATTCAGTATCCATTCAGGATGTTTGGATACTTGACTCCATTGAAATAATGGAATCTCCATCGACGATTTAAACGCCGATGATATTACTCGAGCGGCCTCAATATTTGTGAAACTGAAAATAAATTAAATTAATGAAATATTGATTAGTTGTTCATAAAATATGTTATAATAAAAAAAAAACTAAAACTAAAACTAAAACTAAAACAAACTTACATTGAAAGGTCGTCCTTTCACTATGCCTCGTACTTACAGGTGAATTGATTCCGCTGTGAAGGCACACCGCCTTTGCACTGTGAAACCACGCTGGAAGAGGTAGCATCGGTAGATGGCCCATGTGCCTCTTCTTGATTAGCACCTAAGGACATGTCATCCTCGCTGCTAGAAGAACTAGCTGCGACCCTATGTGAGCGACAAGGTGTTGATTTCGTTCTACGCATCTACACAATTTTATATGAATAATTACATAATTAAATTCGATTGTTAAAAAAAATTCGGCAACACCTCCCCTACACTGGAGACTACACAAAGTTTTCAAACCTGCAAATATTTACAATAGCCACAACCAATTGACCCCAGTAAAAAATGTATATAACCTAACATCTATACAAATAACAATTAAAATTAATAGAAATAATTAAACACATATCATGCAATAATAGAGTAAAATTGAGATAAAATAATTAAATTTATTCCTATATATTCAATTACTACTTACAAGATAAATTCGAAAATTAAAATTAAAATTAATAGAAATACTTAAACACATATCATTGAATAATAGTGTGAAATTGAGATAAAATAATTACATTTATTCATATATATTCAATTACTAATTTCAAGGTAAATTCAACAATAAAAATTAAAATTAATGGAAATACTTAAACACATATCATGCAACAATAGAGTAAAATTGAGATAAAATAATTAAATTTATTCCTATATATTCAATTACTAATTACAAGGTAAATTCAACAATAACAATTAAAATTCAACAAAGTGTTCAATTATTATGGCAATACAAACAAAAAAAAAATTGAACAAATTAAAAAAAAAAAACTATAGACTTTAGGAATGAAAAATGCTTACCTTAATAATGTGTTGATTTCAAGACTTTATCTGAATTATAAAAGTACACCAAAATAAAAAACATAACAAAAATAACAATAGCTAAAACAAAGAACAAATGAAAAAATAAAATCTTAAAGCAAATGAAAAATAAAAATACCTTTTAATTTGTTGAAGATATAACTAGAGATTACAAGCAAAAAACAAGAGATTTGAAGTAAATGAGAGGGAAAAAAACAAAAATGAGAGATGTCAAATGAAGGAGATGAAGAAATGAACTAAAGGGATGGTCGATGGGATTTATAACAAAGTTTTACAGACAGAATTCTCGACGTCCAATTTAAATAATATTATTTTTAATTATTCCATCGGTGATGTTTCGAAAATCCGTCGGTAAATTTTGAATTTCGCACCAGAATTTTTAATTACCTTCCATATTTTTCGCAGTCCGTTGGTAATTCTGTCGATGAATGTGTCCGTTGGTAATTTTGAACGGACTGTAATCCGTTCGCAAATTCGTCGATGATTGTGGCATTTGCGCTACTCTCTGTGAAAGGCCGACTGATGGTATTCGTCTGCAAAAGTCGTCGGTGATTGTGGCATTTCCAGTGAAGCTCTCTATGAAATGTCGATAGACTATAATCCGTCCGCATACAAATTCGTCAGTGATTGTGGCATTTCCAGTGAAGCTCTCTGTGAAATGCCGACGAACTGTAATCCATCTGCAAATTTGTCGGTGACTATAATCCATTGGTATGGACGTCGGTGATCGTGCACTGTGCATAAAAGATTGTGTTTGTATTGCCTATTTACCTTTCTGTAAAAACTTAAATTACAAACTGCCCATCACACAAAAAAATAACAACAGTTAACACTTATAAAATAAATATTTCGTGTTACAAAATATCATCCATAATATATATTAAATTATAAAAAAATGATTTACACTTTATGTGATTCTGATAGTTCATCGTCAATTGAATAGTTATCAGCTTTATTGTAATCTTCAATATAAATATCATCATCTCATCGACATTTGCTTGTCCGCTAGAGCTGAAAACAACAGTAAACTCCTCTACGTCAACATCAATAAGACTATCATCAAAAACATGAAAATTTGAATTTTCTTCCAAGTCAATGGAAGGAGCAACTCGATATGGTTCAACCAACTCACTAACTTGAAAGACTTCATCTCGCACACTTGTGTCTTCTTTCTCATCCTGAACAACCTCGACACGACCCCTGGGTTTCGTTTTTAAAACGGATAACCAATTAACTCTTGATCGATTCTTTCTAAAGGAAAGGGTGTATGTGTAATAAACTTGTTGACATTGTTTTGTGAAAATAAAGACATCGTTTACGCTGCGGAGTCTAACTTTTGAGTTGATTTTGATCAGACCATAGTGAGGATCAACTCTGATTCCTTTGTCAGTGGTGTCATACCAATAGCATTTGAATAAAACACTCTATTCTGCTTGTTCAGCCTGTTCCCTTCAGGTGAAATGCTTCTCACCCATTCGATAATTTCATCATAATCGATCTCACTCAACTCGTGATCTGACTTGATGGTGAACATCTGTGTTACGGTTGATAATTTATTGTGGTTCTTGCAGTCATCCCGTAATGGTTTATCAGAATCTTCAATAGATCAAAAACCTAGTTGCATCCGCATTAGGTTCTTCTTCTACGATTGGACATTGATTGACATTACCTTGATTCATTCTCATTGCATCTATAGCACTAGAAGTTGACCCAACCACCCTTTCTCCCATGCTCTTATTACGAACAAATACTTCTCCGTGTGCATACCAATACAGGTAATTCTCAATGAACCCTTTGTTTAGAAGATGCATCATTACAACATCTGGATGCAGATACTTTTTATTTTCACACTTCCTGCATGGACACCTAAAACCACCTACAGTAAAATTTCTGGGAATAGATGTTGTGAAATTAATAAAACCCTGAACCTCGTTACAATAATCCATCATCCGCAATGGGTTGAATCTCGATACATCCATGAACGATCATCCATGACTTCTATCGAGCCTCTATAAAATTACAATGACAACATCTATTAATTAACTATATTAGGTAAATAAATTTCCAAAAATATTAGTTTACCTCGATATTATCCAACAAGCTAATTACAACTTCTCATAAATATTAATTATTAATTATCAACATCCATTATAATATCCCACATTGGTGGGTGAGGGAGTGGTAGCTGGTCTTATTAAGAGTGCTGGTTGCTGACTTGTCATACACGTTTTGGAACGTCAGGCTTAGATGTGGGCTCGCGTCACTAGAAACAAAACCGTAAGGGCAGTAAGGCCCAAAACAGACAATATATGGCAAGTTGGGCCGGACTGTTACATCCATACAAATTAATACATATAAATTTATGAAAATTACAACTCCGCAATAGCATTGATAAAAAGGACCCGTTAAACAACCTATTACTTATTTCACCACAACACATGTAATTCAGTAATTCAACAAAGTTTCAATAATTTACAAACAAATATAATTTTACAAAATCTAAAACAAACCATAAAAAGTACAAAATTATACATTCATACTACAAGTTTGTTTGAGAAATAACAATAAACATGTACATACACTAACAAAATATATATACTAAAAAAACAATAAAATTGACATTTAAATGTTAAAATTAAAAAAAGATAGATTTACTTACAGAAAATGATAAAATCCATAATAAATCAGAACATGGATGTTGTGACCACAAAACTTAAAGAAATATATATGACTTGTGTTAAGAAGAGGGGGATTTTTTTTGGGGGGTGATTGTTTGCAGTTTGGGATGAAATAATTTTATCGGTGATTCCATCGATATTTTTGACAGAGAATTGGTCACATCACTATACGGAGATCCGAGTTTGAATCCCTGGTGAGTCGTCGGTAAAATCACCAGTAAAAACTTGCACGTTAGCGAACCGCCTTTTTTCTTTTAATTCTGAATATTTTGTCTGTAATTTCATCGGTATATATCGACCACATTATTTCATCGGTTTAATTTCTAATTAGCAAGCTAATTAACAATTAATAGAACTTGATTCTCGCTCAAAATCGATGTCATATAGCGTTGTTACCTATTCTTTGGGACCATATAAATATATATAATACATCTAAAGAAAAAAACCAAAAAAAAAGAAAAAAAAATTGAAAAACATTGAAAACAATTGAAATAAATATATCATTAAGCTTCAGAATTTCAAGAATTGAGCTGAAAATAAAAGTTGCTAAGATGGTAGAATTCATCTCCTGACAAAAACAGTTCTAGTTAAAGGGAAACAATATGAAGACAAGATTTCAGGTTGACCGAACTAAAGTTTTAAGAAAATCAAGTTTGGAGAATTGTTTGTTTATCTTTACAAACTTACTACGCAAAGCATGCTAAATACTGGTTGGAGAGAATCAAAATATACAAGGTTGGAAAAACTAGCAGTCCAATATGGACTAATAAAGACCCTTTAAATTGGAAAATTGAATTTGGGAAGTAAAAATCAAAATTGGATGTTTAAGGATTTGATTTCAGTTTTTTAGGGTTTAAACGAATTTATTGAGACTTAATTGCAAGAAAAACTAGTTTTTGAGTTTAATGTGGGCTTTAATTGGAAAAAAAATGAAGTTTAGGGTTAAATTGCAATTTTGAAAAGATAATTTGGTCAAATCGGGAGCCTAATTGCATAAATATTAAAGTTTGATGATCAATTAGAGACTTAATTAAAGGAATTAAAAACGAAGGACCGATTTGTAAAATACGCGAGGGACTCACATTGATTTAATCAAGGGTCAAATTAAAGAAAATTGAAAGTTCGTTGATCATTCAAGGTCAAAAGGCACAAGTTAATAACCAATGATCAAATTAGAAAAGGCACGGAACTTTGGGGATGATAATTGAGTTTGACATGGGTAAAATTGCCTGAAATTAAAAGTTGAAAGGAAATTACGAGTGCAATTAAAAGAAATCAAGAGATTAAATTTAATTTTGACCAAATTCTAAATTAAAAACCATAATTTCTTGGTGGTTAACGTAGATGAAATGTCGTCTGATTCATGTTCAAAACGCACTGTTTGGAATAGAGGGCAGATGAGATAACATCTGCCTACTATTCATTTTCTTCTTTGGGTAGTTCTAAGTTAATCAAGTTGACATCTTCAAACGAATCAATGTGAAGCTAATGACCTCCAAATTGAGCAAGGTTGTATCTAAACAAAAAGTGTGCATCTTCTCTACTAACTTCAGTTGATCTCTAATAATGTTTACATTAGAGTTGCCTCAACGAAGCCTTGAAAGTGTTCAACTCAGTCAACCTTGACTATGATACCTATTATGTAAAACCATTGAGTTTTTTCATGTGTGCACACTTCAAACCTTCTTAGTGGGTATTGATTAAGAGTTGGTCATATTTCTCTTAAGAACAAAAGGTTAAAAACAACTTTTTGCCCTCCAAGTTTTGTAAAACCATCAAAATCTCAAAAATCAAGTTCATTGTAAAACTACCATAGAGAAACAGCAAAGTATAACGCTTCTAATTGTTAAAATGCACCTAAAAACCATCTATTTGGATTAGAGGATCAAGAATTTATCAATCATAATCAAACCTTGATCAAAATCCTAACTTGAAACCATATAAATATCCTTGAAAAGTCAGAGCAGGAGAGAGAGAAACAAGAGGAGAGAAAATATTGATAAAGAGATCATAATCGCAAAGGTTAATGAGCCAAGCACAAAGATTTCTTTAGCTTTGAAACGGTAGAATTTGTGTAGGTAAAATTTTACAAAAGAGAGCAAACGGAACAACAACCATTGATTGAAGTTTCAAAGGTATAAACCTTCTCTAAATTAATAGGTGATGTCCACGAGGCATATCTCTAGCTTTTCCTTGCATGTTTTAATGATGTTTTGAACTTGTTTTGGAGTTACATTGTGTTGAGCTTCGATTTTGATTATTGCATAAAAGTTTTATTTTTTCTTAGTTGAATCCTGATTTGATTTTCTTATTGATGTTATTGGATACCAATAAGATATGTTTCTGATTTTTTTTTATGGAATGAAGTTGTTTTGGAATCTCCTAAAAGTGACAAGAGGCCTTTGATGTTTGTTTTGGTGCATGTTCTTGATTTCTAGGTTTGTGTGAGTCATATTGACTGTTAAAATACCAATTTTAAATCTTATATTGTTGAATATGCTTGCTATTTAGGTTTGATAGTTTTGGAAATTGAAACCTCATACATGTTTTTTATGATTTGTTATTTGTTTTGATTTAAACATGTGTAACTATGGCAATGTGGTACATAAGAACAAAAAGCAAGAGGTTGGGAGGCTTAAAAGGCGAATTCTGGGTTGAATAACATTTTTGCATATCTGGGCAATGTTATTTGTATAAACATTGCCTTGGCTACTTAATTTTGACCATTTGTGCTTCACTTATTTGTATCAACATCTTTATATGAGTTTGTTAATCAATAATCTAGAGTTAATTTGCATCAATAATTTTTTTTTTTCCGAGTTTTAATTCTAGAGTTTTGTTTTTGCATCAAAACCTATTTTGATCAAATCGTGATTATTTGTTGATAATTATTGATGCTTGATGATTGATTATTGTTCAATGATTGATTCCCAACATGTTTATGTCTTTGATTAGTTCATATTTGGTCTAGATCTTGATTCATGTTGTTCGACATGTTCTTGTTATTCTTCATGTTCTTGAGTTTTCTTGGTTTTTATCTGTTTTTTGAAAAAAAATTTCATGTTTTTTGCAAGTTTGGTTCATTTTAAGTTTTGGTTTTTGTTTTTTTTCCTATTCAAATTAGTGTTTTTTGTTCAATTTATGGTTAAACCAAAAGATGTTGGCCTATATTTCAAAAAATGTTAAAAAATTATTCATGGAAAAAAATGTATTATTCACTTTTAATATAAGGATAAAAAAACATACAAAATGGTTAATATCCAAAATATTATTAGGGATATTTATTATTCACTTTAAATATAAGGATAAAAAAAATGTATGGGGGTTAATATCAAAAATATTATTGGGATACAATTCATTCATTTCTAATGTCGCCCGTCCCCGCGTGCTGTCTGTGGTGATTTTTGCTTGTTGGTTTGATTGGTTCTTGAGAGTTGCCACCTAGTATTTGATTGAAGGTTACTAGGAAACCCGAATGCACTGATCGTGTCAGAGATTCACGGGTAAGGGACTGCTTGTGACCAGGGAAGATATTAGCACCCCTATTACACCCTACTTGAGGTAAGCTGCTTTGCAATTTGATGTGATTTAAAAGGTTTTGAAAGTTGTCATGCCAATGATTTCATAAAAAAGAGAAGAAAAGTTCTTCTCAATAAGGAGATTCTTATCTTATCAGGTAAAGATAACCTAATTGCTCTAGCATCAATAAAAACAAAATAAACTTTTCTATTTAATATCAAGAATATATCTTACATATAAAATTATAATCCCGGATACCAAAAGAAAATATTTTTTGATATTTTTTGAAATATGAACCAAATTCAATGCAAATTTAAACTTTTATTATTTTTTCTTTTTTTCTTTTTAGTTTTAATCATTCCAAACATACATAGAAAAAATAATAACAAAACACGCACTCAAAACACTCTTCTTGTACTATGTTTAAGCACACACCCATTACATGTTTACAAATCAATCAAAATTCAAACTAACCCAAACAACACATTAAAAAATTTTAAATTTACAAAATGAACCCCTAAAAATTCAGGAACAGTGCTGGGAAGCCCTCTGAAACTGCAGAAACAGTAGTAGCGCGTTGCTCCACTCGCCACCGCCACTAGCGCGGCGTGGGTTCACGCATCGCCACCAATGAAGGCAACAAAACCGGTGGATCAAGAACTTCTTCTTCTTCTTCTTCTTCTCTGTCTTCCTATACCGTCTATGAGGGTCACCACCACCTGCAACGAGGGGAAAAATGCACAAACAACAGTTGATTTTTATTTTTCTTTCTTTTTAGAGTTGTTCTCAATCTTCTTTCTTCTGTTTTCGGTTCATTGTTCTTTCCTTCTTCAGGTGGCGGATCTGACGGTTGTAAATCTAGCGGTGGTCATAGCCGTGGATGGACCTGTCAGTGCTTGAAGGCTTCGTTGTGGAGGAGAACGGAGTGGTTGTCCGGTCGGGGCAAAAGGAGACATGGCGTCTACGGCTGAAGAGAGAGACCGTGGGTCTGTGGAGATGGGGAACAACTCTACCCATTCTCTGGTTGAGGGAGATGAGGTTGTTCTGTGGTGTTACTTGTGGTCAGTCGCAGAAAATAAAGAAGAGCGGGGATTGCCTTGGCTGGTCTGTGGTCGTTGCTGTAGAGGAGACCGAAAGAGAAGAAGAGGCTGCTGAGGGGAAAGCTTGGGTGGAGAAGCTGGGAAACGGTTGCTGCAGTTGAATAGGAGAGGAAAAGACAGATATGGAGCTGCTGTGGGAACGATGATGGTTGGTCTGTGGGGGGAAAATGGAGAGGGGAGATCTCGTGAGGGAGATAGAGGCAGAAATCAACCGACTTTGGTTGTGAGGCAGACCAGAGATGGGCAATTGTGAAGAGGCAGGTTGGCTCTAGTTTTCAAAGGATGAGTGGCCAAAAAGGGAGAAGGGAGGATCTGAAATGGCGGGGGGTCTTGGTTCTCTGGTTCTGGGAGAGCAAAATCCAAGACCCCGGGTGGATGGCGGCTGCGTTTCTTAAAAATTCTGAAGTGGGGGTTGCGGCTCCTTTGGTTTAAGAGGGAGCACGGCGGCTCTTAGAGTGGGAGAACAAAGGGTTCTTTGTTTAGGGATTTTTTTGTGTTACCCTCTAATTTTGGTACAAGATTGCCCCCGCTCTCTTGTGCGTGTTGTGTAGACCACTATTTATAGGTAAAAATATTGCTAGGTTTCCAAACTTGGTCTCTCAACTTCTTTCTTTTTTTATAAATTTGATTTTTCCTTTTTTTTGGATTTTTCTTATCAACATCGACTCGAATGAGGAAAATCAGCGATTTAAAAAAAAACACGTTAAAAGTCGAACACTAAGTATTTTTAAATTCTTTTGAGACGATGTTGAAAAATGCTAAAAATGATGCAAATATATTAAAAAACATATTTTTTTGGATTTTCGTTGTTTTTTGCTATTTTTGAATTTTTCTGAAAATTTATCAAAACATGGGTCAAAAATTAGATAGCAACATCTAATATAAGGATAAACACTGCGAGGAGTTTCTTCTAAAATATTATTTGGAATAATGTAGTAGCCAAAACTTTCAAGTTTGTCCCGAAAGAAGCCTCATTAAAATTAGTGATATTTCAACATGTGTCCCATGATACAAGAGTCATGGACATCTAAAATATCAAAGAAAAAAGAGAAAAAAAAATAAAAATCACTACATCTCTTTAGATTTCTCACCATGGTTCATTTGTGGTGCATAAGTTGTGAATAAACTTGTTTTCTTTAAACATCTTTTAGAGCAAGTTCTTAACCTAAAATACCAGGGTTTGATTATCGTAACAATCCCGTCATTGATAAACTAATAGAAATAGAAACACCATTAGATCATAGCAACCACAAATGAAGAAAAATAATGCAGGTTATCTTAGGTAAGACATACTAAGGGTGTTGATACATTTCCTTTATGCAACTAGTCCCTTGCCTAAAATCTCTAAAGATCAGTTAGGGTTCCTAGTAAACATAATACTAGATGACGAACTGGTTTCTAATAACCATAATATTATATGATGACTCCTTATCCAACCAAAAACCTCTTAACCCTTTTAGGAAAAGTCATCGTAACGTCACACTATCATGTAGGGTATGACATATAGCACCGATCCAATTCTAGATATTTTTTTTTCTATTTCTCCAATGATATAATTGAAGAAGCATATTCATCATCCCCACGTCCATTGAAAATGATATTATTGTATGTGAAGAGAGTTAGTGAAGGCATTAATTATGATTATGACGTGATAATAATTGATAGCTTTGTTTTAATCTTTCCGCATTGCTTTGTATTATTATATTTTTTGGTTAGGACTCTAGAGAAGGAAAATACAGAAACGGTAAAGAAAAGTAATTAAATTGAAAAGGTTATTTTTTTTTTTCCATTTATATGGAGAGATAATTTTAAATTCAAAGATAACTAGTGAAATAATTATTTATTATTAGAAAGCCCATTACTTGTTATATTTAAATACTAAAAAACCAAAATTCTAAAATATTTTATAGGGATGTTTCTAACAATCATAATATTATATGACAATTTTTTATCCAGCTAAAAACCTCTTAACTCTTCTAGAAAAAGTCATTATGACATCACATTATCATGTAGCGTATGTACTACGTATAGCATCGATCCAATTATAGTTTTTTATTTTATTTTTATTTCTCCAATGATATAATTGAAGAAGCATATTCACCGTCCCGTGTCCATTGAAAATGATATTATTGTATATGAACAGAGTTAGTGAAGGCATTAATTATGATTAAGACGTGATAATACATAGTAGTAATGCTTTGTGGTCTCATTTCGAAATAGGGTCCAGGGTGATAATTGAGTTTATCTAACTTAGCTTTAATGGGACTTTCAATTATTCCATAGGTGAAACTAATAGAACATATGAATGACCCACTACAAAACTAAGGTGATGAAAACAATTATTGTTGATCACTGTTTATCTATCTCTTTACACACACACACACACACACACTTGATCAGCTCGTTTTGTGAAAATCTCAAAGACTGATTCATTGTTCCTTGTTAATTAAAAGTGCAATGATCATTATTCTACCCATTTGGGAATAAAACGAAAGAGGAGCGATTAGATTGAAGCCCAGTAAGCTTGAGCCAGAGAGATTTCTCATAATCCAATACATAGCAGAGAGCGTACCTGGAAATAAACAAATATATAGTGGGTTCGTGAATTAGATTAAAAAAAAAAAAAGATATAGCACAAAGGGTTTTATTCGAAATTAACATCAACAACTGTAATATGTTAACCAATTAAGAATCATACCATGTAGCATAGAATGAGGAATCTGCTTAGATATGCTTGAAAAGAACTTAAAGGAAAAAAGAAAGACATAAAGAAAAGCATCTGCTATCTAATCTTTCATGTGGAAAAAAACTTGAAAGATGACAGCTGAAGGAGGGCAAAAGCAAGATAAGAGAGAATACACATAACACTTGGCAATTGCTCACATCTTGTAATAAAAGTTATAATAAAATAAAATTATGGGCTCTTTTTTCAACATAGATGGCACAAGGTTCCTTATCTTTGAGCCTAATTTATTCCATCGAAAGTACAAGGTTTGCCGATTTTGTGTTGTGGATTAGATGGTACAACTCTCTCTTGCTGCTGCGTCTTTATTACTTTCACCCTATTATTTATTAAGTTCCCAAGTACGAATATAAAGTTCCATCCAGAAAAGAAGAAGAAAAGACACTGAAAGGAATTACATTTCGGGAAAAAAAAATGCTAATTGTTTGGTTTAACGCCATGTGATATATATATATACACACATACTAATTATCAATCGTAATAAAAATGTTGCAGAATTATTACGAGTATAATTTTGAGATGCGAGAAGGGTTAGGAAAGGGTTTTCTAGATAAAAAAAACTATCTAGGTAAAGAATCTTTATTTAATTAGTTAACTAGAATTTTTATTAAAATACAATCGTTTAAGCTTACATGATGCGAGCCTCGTGAATATAAAGATTCATAAATTTATAATCAAATCAGTCATTTTCAAAAAAATTAAATTTAGACTTTAAGTTTGTAACAATGATAACTTGTATCTAGACATTAAAACTATAAGCAACCAAAACAACATCACCTGATACTTATAAAGAAATGTGAATGAGAAGTATGGAAGACACCACGAATCTTTCTCAATTCTTCAATAAGTCATGGTAGTTTAATGAAGAACCAAATTAAAAGAATTTCCTCTCACGCACAATGATATGCAGCAATATTAATGTATTTTCAATCTAAAAAAAAATATTGTCTTACAAAAGTAATATTTATACTTGAAATAAAATAAATCTTAGTTGACATAGTTCAGAATAACATAAAGTCTTAGGTTGGCCTTAGCCAACCTTTCCTATTTATATATGTGTGGCAGAACATGGCAGTAACCGTAGGGATTACAACATTAAAATAATCATATATTAATTTACTATTCACAGATATACATGTTATACATTCTATAATATGCGCCCTCAAGCTGAGGGTGGAGGATCGACCCGAAGCTTGAACTTGAAAGTAGCAAAGGACGCAACGGAAAGTGGTTTGGTGAAGACATCAACAAGTTGATCCCGAGAAGGGATAAAGCGAATATGAATTTCCTTCTTTGCAACCCGGTTGCGGAAAAAATAATAATCTACCTCAACATGTTTAGTGCAAGCATGAAAGATAGGATTTCCTAAGAGATAAGTCGCGCCAATATTATCACACCAAATAGTAGGAGTAGAGACGGAGAGAACCTGCAGATCTGTTAACAAATATTGAAGCTAGATAACCTCATCAGTACCATCTGCTAAGGCTTTATATTCAGCCTCAGTGGAGGAGTGGGCAACTGTACGTTGCTTGCTGGATTTCCATGAAATTGGTGTCTGACTAAAGAAAACAAGATAGCCACCCGTAGACTTGCGATCATCAATACTACCAGCCCAATCTGCATCTGTAAAACCATGTAGAGCAAAAGAGGTACCTCGAGTGATATGAAAACCATAGGATGTCGTTCCTTTGAGGTAGCGGAGAATGTGTTTAACAGCAGCCCAATGGGAATCTGTAGGAGCATGCATAAACTGACAGACTCTGTTAACAGCAAAGCAAATATCTGGGCGAGTGAAGGTAAGATACTGAAGAGCACCCATGATTTGACAAAATCATGTAGGATCAGAGAATGGATGATCCGACTGTATAGCAACTTTGGAAGGCGAGACTAGTATCAACGGGTTTGCAAGAAGTCATACCAGCTCGAGTGAGGATGTCAAGGATATATTTGTGTTGGCACAACATCAGACCCATACCCGTAGACTGAACTTCAATACCCAGAAAGTAGTGAACATCACCTAAGTCACGAAGCTTGAATTTTGAGCTTAGTAACTGGATTAAGCGATGAAGCATGACAAAGCTACTACCCATAAGCAGAATATCATCAACATATACCAAGAGATAAATGATATTAGTACTATCAAATAAGATAAATAGGGAGGTGTCAACCTTGGAGGCAAGGAAACCAATGGAGAGTAAAAAATCACTCAGACGAGTATACCATGCTCTTAGTGCCTATTTTAAACCATACAATGACTTGTGCAATCTGCACACATGAGATGGAAGAGTAGGGTCAACAAAACCTGGAGGTTGCTTCATGTAGACCTCTTCAGTAAGAACACTATTGAGAAATACATTATCAATATCAAGATGATGAATCTTCCAATTACGTGAAACCGCAATGGAAAAGACTAATCTAACGGTGGCCTGCTTAATAATTGGGCTGCAAGTTTCAGAATAATCAATGCCTTCCTGCTGGGTAAAGCCTCTAGCAACTAGACGAGCTTTATAACGTTCAATGTTGCCATCAACACGATGTTTGATCCGATATACCCATCGACTACCAACAACATTCATCGAAGGATGAAAGGGCACTAAGGACCAAGTGTGATTGGAACGCAATGCCTTGATCTCATCACACATAGCATCATGCCAAGCAACATATTTATCAGCATCAGAGAAGGTAAGAGGTTCACAGAAAGGAGAGAGCAATACCAGGGTGGCAGCTGTATCAGCTGCAGCAGAGGCTACCAGATTTGCGGTTTTAGGCTTCTGCGGTTTAAGGACCATAGGGTGGCAGCTGAGCAATGGTGGTGACGCAGGAGATGATGGTGTCACGGAGGTGTCCTGCTGCAGTGGATAAGCAGAGAGATCAACCACTAGATTCAAATCAGGTGATGAAGCCAAGGGAGAAGCTGCTGCAAGCAGAGGGCTGGCAGCAGAGACAGAGTCTGCAATAGCCTGGTGACTGGCAAAATAAAGGGAAGCAGAGAAGGAACTAGAGGGTGTCCCAGCACTAGCAGAGACATCTTGCTGGAGTGCAGGGAATACTGATCTGCCTGTACCTGCAACAGAATGGTGAGATATAGATACATATGGTGATCGACAAGGGAAAGGTGGAGGCTGTGGTGTTTTGCTATGAGGTAAATGCAGGGCAGAGGCAGAGGCGGGATAGGTTTGTCTGTCATGGTCAGTGAACAATGGGGAGTGGGTCAGATTTGGGAGGATGGTAGTAGGAGGTGGTGTGCGGTTTTGAGCCGAGACCTGTGCAATCTGTTCAAAATTATCAAACAAAAAAACATGTTCATGAAAACGGACATGACAGGAGATATACATGCGATGAGATTCAATGTCAAAACATTGATAACCATGGTGAGAGGAACTGTAGCAAAAAAATACACATGGAGAAGATCGAAAATCCAATTATAATTATTATAGGGACGCAAAAAATGATAATCAAGAGACCGTTGAAACAAACAATAAAACAGAGATCGATTTGCAAGAACAAAAGTAGGCATGCGATTGATGAGATAAACCGAAGTGTCAAAAGCATAGTTCCAAAAACAGAATGGAGCTTTACATTGTCCTAGAAGAGTAAGGCCGGTTTCCACAATATGCCTATGACGTCTTTCTACTATTCCATTTTATTCGTGAGTGTGAGGACATATATATTAGACGGTAATGAATACCAATGGTCTGAAAGAATGTGGAGAGTTTGTGATATTCACCGCCTCAATCAGTTTGACCGGATTGTATTGTTAATGAAAATTGACACTCGACAAGAGTTTGAAATTGATGAAAAACAGAGTAAACATCAGATTTGGCAACAAGTGGATAATACCATATATATTTTGTGTGCGCATCAACAAAAATAACAAAATAACAATAACCATCTAAAGAAAAAAGATGAGCAAGGCCTCAAACATCACTAAAAATTAATTCAAGTGTAGCAGTAGTTTTGTGATCAGTAGGTCCTAAAGACAAACATGACGGTTTTCCTAATGGACAACTTTGACATTGAAAATTAAGAAGTTTGTTGTTACAAATAATCTTATTTTTCGAGATTAAAAATTGAAAAATACGAGAGGTAGGATGACCTAAGTGATGATGCCACAAATTAGCAGAAGCAGAAATGCAGGGAGACCAATAGGCTTGAGGAACTGACGGGATGGAAGACCTGAATCTGGACAAAGTATAGAAACCATCTCTACTCTGTCCTGAGAGGAGTACTTCATTGGTGTTGAGATCTTTGACATAAACAAAAAGGGGTGAAATTCAAAATAAACATTATTATCGAGACAAAATTTTTGAACAGAAAGCAGAGGTTTCGTGATTGCAGGAACATGCAAGACATTAGATAAAGTGAAAGAACGATGTGGGGTATATAGTTTGGTATGACTAATATAAGATATGGAAAGTCTCTTACCATCACCAACATGCAAATTATCATTACCACTATATGGTTCTAAAGCAGTCAAGGTTGCAAGGTCAGGTGTGACATGTTGATTTGCACCAGTGTCCGGAAACCATTCAGTAGTACCTGCAGGATTGTGCAGTGCTAGATTGGCACTATGCTGCTGACCATAACCATGTTGCTGAAGTTGGGGGCACTAACGAGCAGTATGTCCGAAAGCTTGACATAACTGGCAGCGGGAATTGGATCCCCTAATACACTGCCAATTTCCCTACCAGTTGCTCTGTCTGTTGTCGTTGCTGGGAGTGCTGTGGAAGCTGTAAAAGTCAAGCCTGGAACCAGAATTGCGATGCCCTGTGTGATTGAACTGTTGAAGATGCCAGCTTCCATTAAAATGGCCCCTATTTTGAACAAACTGAGCAGCAGGCTGACGGTGAGAGATAAGTGCTAAAGGAGGGATGTTCAGCGTGGGCAACAAGGGTGCATGAATTGCAGCAGACCCCATGGATAAATGGGAGGATTTATGAATAAATTCATATGTTAGCAGATGACTAAGCAAATCTGCATATGGAAGAGGATTTGCCCTTGTAAGAAGACTTGTTACTAAGTCTTTAAATTCTCCACGAAGGCCACGAAACACATATAAGTTGAAATCTGCTAGCGAAATAGGTTGACCAACAGCGGCTAGCTCATCAAATAAGGCCTTAGTGTTTTGCAAAAATTGAGTTACCGATTCATCACCTTGTCGAAGGTCTTGAAGAGAGCTATGAAGTTGCATAATACGAGAATTGGATGTGGAAGCTAGAGCTTGCTCAAGTGTGTGCCAGACAGAGCATTAGGTTGGACATTCAACAACAAGATGAAGAACTTCCATGGATAGCGAAGAGAGCAGGGCACTTAGAATGAGTTGGTCCTGTTGTTTCCAACGAAGAAAGTGTTGAGATACCTGAAGAGAGACACCATCAGCAGCAAGAATATGTTGAGAGGGGCAGGAGTTTGAACCACCAATAAAACCAAAAACTCGGCCTAAAAGATACAGTTTTATCTGCAATCACCAATACAAATAATTGGTGTTTGTCAATTTCAAAGAGATGACTTGATGAATGTGGGAGAGAGACACAATTGCAGCGGTAGAAGCAGCAATGGCTTTAGCAGAAGAGGGCGGCAGCAGAGGAGCATTATTAGGGTTTAAAAGAGCATGGCCAACATTTGTAGGTTGTGGCCACTGCAGAACCAAAGCTGAAGAAGAAGGTGGTGCTGCGGCAAGGGAGGAAGATGGCACTACTAGTGCTGCTACAGAGGGAGAGATGGCTGCCGGCTGGGAGGAATCCATTACAGAGAGGAGAAGAAGTGTTTTAGTTTATTTAGGGCTCTGATACCAAGTACTTGAGAATAACATAATGTCTTAGGTTGGCCTTAGCCAACCTTTCCTATTTATATATGTGTGGCAGAACACGGCAGTAATTGTAGGGATTACAACATTGGAATAATCCTATATTAATTTTCTATTCAGAAATATACATGCTATACATTCTATAATAGACATAATAAACTAACATCAATTCAAATTAAAATAAGGGCCAAACTATCTCAAATAAGATCTAAAACATGAAAAATAATAAAAATAAATATTCTAAAAAATAAGCCCAAGTTGTTGCCCTATATGAATTAAAATAAGTAAGTGTTGAATAAATTCTTTACTTGGAAAAAACCCCTTAGCCGAATAGATATTGTTGTCGCCCTTTGGAATCCTAAACAAACAAGGAAATAATTTAGCCTCTGATCATGTTTCCAAACATAATAAAGAATCCTCCTACAACTTAGAATTCATAAAACATATGAAAACAAATAAAAATTGTTGCTGCCAAAATTAAGTATCTCATGAAGTAGAAGGATTAGGCCTCTCTTGTGTACAAATTAAATTTATTAAAATCAGATCATTATATATTGAAGTTGTAGTCTCATTGAAATTAACATTGACTCAAATGCTATGAATAAACTCATTGAATACATCATTAAGTTTCTCAATCCATAATCTTGTAATTGGCTCATCTAAAACTTTTAATTAATTATTTGGTGTAGTTTAGATCGCATCATTATATTTATCATATAATCTTCTTATAAATATAAGGTTGTTTGAGCTTTATCTTTATCCGGTAATTAATCTCTTATAAATATAAGGCCATGCATTCATAATTTTATGTGTTGAATAACAATGACTAAAAGCTTTAGTGTTTAGTTTTTTCAATTATTAGTATCAAAGCTTTGAGAAAAAAAAAAGAACAATTTGGCATCAGCAGCAGCCTCCATATCACGAGTAGACCTGTAAACGCAGTAGCAAAACAGCCTCAAAAAAAGATAAGGCAACTAGTTAGAATAGCAGTAGCAGCTCACCACATTCTCATGCAATAGTGGCTTTAAGAACGTAACAACAACTTCATTCCAGTATAGACGCAAACATAACAGCAGCACAAACGCAACGGCCTTCTCCATTCACGACAATAGCAGACGCAACAACAGCACTTACACAAGTAGACCTCCAATCACAGCAGTTGTCCTTTAAACAAAATAACATAAACAAAGTAGAGAAAACCAGAGTAACTATAGAAAAATTGGCACGGTAGCAAACCAAAATAGAACACAACAATAGTTCATTTTAGAAGAAAAAGATCACACATGTAGAAGCAGTAGAATGCAATACCATCTCAATAAGAACTCAACAACAGTTTGAAAGAGTATTAATAAAACTTTGTGCAAATCTAGATATAGCAGTAACAGCTTTAACGTGGTAGCAAGCAAAGTCTCCCTTCAAGGCAGAAAACTAGCCTTTAATAGTGGCAGAAACGAGTCTCTAATAAATTAAATCATGACTTTCTAAAACAAATTCAACCAGTGATTCCTTGTTTTGATGACCATTATGATCATTGGATGATATTGTTAACGGAAAATTTGTTAAGTTCCAAGGAGTATTGGCAATTCATTTATGAAGAAATACTTGAACCACCATCTAATAAAAGATATGAAAAAAAAAAAGAGAAAGAAAGGCAATGATTAAAATCTTTTAAAGAAAAAAAGTTATATTTTCCGATTGATTAACTAGTCAATCTTGAAAATTATTCTTTACAATGATATCTCAAAGGATATTTGGAATTGCATGAAAACAAATATCAATGAATAACTAATGCAAGGAGGCAACAACTTCAAGCATTTTGAGCGCCATTTGAATTGTTAAAAATGAATTTGAGAAGCCGATTACAAACTATTTTTCATAAACAATAGCAATTGTTAGTAAGATGCAAATCCATGGTAATAAAATGAAAGATATCATCATCATTGAGAAAATTATTTGATCTTTGAAACTAAAACTCAATTTTATTATGTGTTCAATAAAAGAGTCAAAGAATAATGATGAACTCTCCATTGATGAATTGTAAAGTTCCTTGCTAATTCATAATAAAAATATGAGTCAACAAGATAAGAATGACTAAGTTTTATGAGTTTCATTTAATAATCAACTTTTTACCTAATATAGAGGTGGTTAAGGAAAAGAAAGGAGCACAAGCAACAAAAATGGTAATTCCTAAAAATTAGCAAATAATTAGTCTTCTAATTATCAAAGAAGAGGAAGAGTTTATGACAACAATCATTCAACTTTTAGCAAGTCAAAATCAATAGACAAGTCAAAAGTTGAATATATTAGGTATCATAGGTATGAACATTACAAATTAGAATATCAAACTAGGGGAAAGTCTATTACACATCATCGGGATAGGATCGCTGCTTGTTCTTCTAGCAGCGATGCTGATGACCACGAGTCATTAGGTGTTGACTAAGAACATACACTTGAGACACATGCATAGCATCGACTCATGATACGGGCTTATCGAGTGCAATGCTGCAACATTAAGGGGAGTCTCTTCACAATGGAATCCATTTACCCGTAAGTATGAGACCTAGTGGAAGGACGGCCTTTCAACGTAAGTTTGTTTTGTTTTTACAATGACATGTTTAATAATTTTTGAAAAAATGATATCATTTAACAAATGCAATTTTAGGTTTACAAACATTGAGGCTGCGACAATGATAACATCAGCCTTTAAATCATCGATAGAAATTTTATTATTTCAATGGATCCAAGTTTCAAAACATCCTAAATGGAAACCGCAAGTTGATGCATGGTTTTCAAGGTTCAAAGTTAGTATTAACTTAAATATTTTTTATGTTAATTTGTTTAGTTTATTGAAATTACTGAAATTTGAGTGGGAGAGAGCTGATAATAATGTTACGATGAGGGTTTGGGAGAATCACATTACAATTAGGTAAGATCGAATTCAAGATAATTTTTTATTCCAAATATTAAAATTTTATTTTTCATTTACTAATAGATAATTAATTTATATCATATAGGTTGCATGATTTTTGGTATGAGGTGTAAAAGAAAGACAAAGAATATACGAAAGAAAGAAAGCTTTTAAGTTGGAATGACATGGCGGTTTAGAAGGATTTCAGACTGCCATACATCTCAGAGGCTGTATGGGCAGAAATAAATTTGGCACATGATGTCCTTGCGTTACACACGACTGTCATAGTTCGGTCACAGTTTCGTTATCACGAACACCAGTGGCTCTATTCCGTTCTTTTCACATGCAGAACGGATGTTAGGATTTTTTTTTATTACATCCATTTTTTATTAAATTTTTTTATAAATTTATTTAACTGACAACATTTGTTTTTGAAATGTATGTGTAGAGTGATGACTACTAAAAGGGGTGCAGCAATTCGTGGATAGTCGAGCTCAGCACTTTGTGGTGTGTTGGTTTTCAACCATTTTTTTCTGAATTTATTATTTCCTTGAATTTGATTAATTTATTTTTTCTTTCTAGGATACATATAATAGCCGATTGAAGGAGAGATACAGGAACGATCCTTCGACCCAGCCAAATCTCGATCTGGATTTGTGGTTGGATGTCTAGTGGACCCAATAGAAATCGGGTGTATGGACTCTCTTACACTACAATCAAGAACTTGCAGATGACCTGTAGTGTTTCAACCGTTCAATGCTTGTAATCGATTTCGAGCACTCAAACTTCAGAGTTCGTAGCAATGTTAGACTAACGAGTACAGGCTCGGACAACCCATCTTAATGAAAATATGAACGATTCACTATTGATTATAAAAAACTCTGTCAATTGATAATGGAGATGAGATCACAGATGGGTAGTACATGTGCACCCTCTAATTGGCCCCACGTTCTCGGTGACGACCAACCTCCTCCTCCTCTAACGTTGCCTCTATTTTAGATTTATTGTATTTAAATGTACAAATATTTAGATTTGTGATCAATATTTAATTTTTAATTTATTTTAAATATTTTTCTACTTATTTTTGATATATTAAAAAAAAATTAAAATATCACTAATGGGGTTACCGACGGAACAACTTCGTCGGTATATTCGAGAGAGAGTTGGAAAATAATTACTACAAATATCACTACTACTGTTAACTCACTGATGAAATTATAGATGATATTTTATCGGTAATATGTTATATTTACTGATGAATATACCGACGGACAAATAAAAACACCGATGACATTACATATGGTTTTCCTATCAGTGAATGTTAAATTTACCAATGGAGATACCGATGGAATGAAACAAGTAATTGTTTTTTTGGAGCGCTTTGTCTGTTTGTAAATCTATCAGTATATTTTTTTACTGGCAGACTCATCAACAGACCATAAATTACTAGCGAGTGTTTTTTTGACGAACTGTTTCTGTCCGTGAGCCCATCGGTAATATACGTGCTGACAGATTGTGAGTGTAAATGCCGACAGAAACTTTTATCAGTAAAGCTATTAAATCTAGTAGTGGAGAGACTTAGAAATAAAACTAATGAATGAATTAATTTTTATTAGATAACATAATTAATTATGACCTCTTCAATACCCGTCATAAAATTAATCTCCATGAGAAAATTGTTCAGGTTATGAAAGGTAATGAATCACACAAGTTATTCGTGATTTGACAAAATATTATTTGGCTAGCCAAATAATTATTTTACAATTAAATCTAGGTCAAGCTCAAAGTTAAGCGGTTTAAGCCTGAAGCCCATGAAACCTGGGACGTTTTTATTCTAAAAGCTTTGAAGCTTTTTGAATTTAATTTTAACTTGTCAAAACATTATTAAATAAACCACTTGATAGATTTGTATTTTTTTTAACGTGAGATACAACAATTTTTAAATTTAAGAGTTCTTCATATTTTTGGATTAATTTTTTCTTTACTTATAAATAGTTTTAGACAGGTTGATTTTACATGTTGAAATATTTATGTTAGGGAATATTATTAGATTTCAATAGTATAACATGAGAATATGGAATATTTTACTTTAATTAATGTCATATGCGTTCCAAATCATTACTAGCTAGGTACATCCAAATCCAATTACCTCACAATTTGAATATTTCGATTCTTTATCAAGATATGCTCTGAAGTAAGCATTAACTCTTTTATCTACTATATGATTCCTTAGTGTTGCTTACTTCAGAAAGCATTATGTACCAATGATTATTTTTGCTTACATAGTGACATGTATTTTCATTGTAAGGGTGTATATAGACCACCAATATAGGAACAATAGCCCAGCATAACAAAGACTGTTCAGGTAATGACAGACATGCACCACCTCCTATAATTTCCATGGAAAATGCAGTCTCCCACTAGCTGGAAAAAAAAAACCCTATCGTGCGTCATTTTATCCATCGTTTGATCATTCCCACAAGAGTACTAGCTAGTAACAATAATAATTGATCAAACTTTCATATCGTTTTGTTTTTTAGTTCACAGCAAATTAAAAAGGAAGAAAGAAGAACAGATTCAAATAATCAAATCAATCACCAATAAAAAACTTTAAGCTGCTTAGGGGGAATCGTTTCGCCTCTTTTTTTTCCTGCTTAACTCTCTTCTTCCTCAATCAATCTCTAAGCATGATTATTTTTTTAATCCAAACGTGAAGGCCAACATGTTGACAGCAACATCTGTATTATTGAGTCTATGAACAAGATCCTTACATGAAATAAATCTAAATTTCATCTCACCAAATAAAACAAGACAATACGAGTGAGCAAATAAAGCATTAGTTAGGGCATTTCCATAATGGGTTTTGAATCAAGATCCACCTTCTTTATTAACTCATAGCACTATCGATCCCATTTAAATTTCCATTGTCCACAATTCATAAAGCAAGGATGGTCTTGTCATTTGACCATACAAAGTGCAGCTCCACAATTCAGTGCAGTGTCTATCACAAACCAATACAGTCATTAATTTGGGATGCAGACTTGGGTCTTCAACCATGTCTGACCAAAAAAAGACAGCAATGAAAGCTCTGAACTCATGATTCAGTACAGTTGAAGCAGAGACGTCGGGGAGCTTCTTTTAAAAAAAAAACAAAAAGAAAAAAAAGCCTCATCAAATGTTATAATTCTGCGTTACTGTGTAACCTTAGCATTTTCACCTCGCCGCATTATTCACAATTTACGAAGGAAGGATAAGAGAGACTTGTCAGTTGTCAGCATATACTTTTACACATGCCAACCTGCCTTCTGCCTTCTGCCTTCTGCCTTCACACTTTCTTATTGTTTCTTCTTGAATTCTGCTTTCTGATTTGGAGAGTCACAGATTTCAAAACTATAAAGGCACATCTCATCTTGAAGAATAATTAAGACGTTTCCTAAACTGGCCATGATCAACAGGATTTCGGTTTTAGTAATTTCTAAATTATAGGAACAATATATTACCGATCAAGATTTCAGATTTTCTTGAAAAAAAAAAGAAAGAAAGTATATATAATTAATGGTAAATAACAGCTATATTCTTCCATTTACATTTCCCGAACTGAAAACACAAAACCAAGAGGGAGAAAGATAGCTGCTAAAGAGGGTCATACACCAACCTAACATCGGAGCTCATGTTACAGACGCTATTCCTCCAAAGAGACCTTAAATCAAAACCTGTAACAGATCTCCCTCATAATCCTAAAATTCAACACCTAAAAACCCCAAAAAAGAAGAAGAAATGGGGTGGGGGAGCTAAATCAATGGTTTTGACTGGAAGATTCATGACTGTTCATGTCTCCACTTTGAACCTGGTGATCTTCATCAGTATTCCCCTGTTTCACCATCTCAACATCATTAACATTCCCCAATTTCTCACTCTTTTCACTACTGCAAGAACAACTCTTCTCACTACTAGTATCACCAAACGAAGTTGACCTACTAGACATTGGCGTGGCCAAGAAAGTTGGCTTGACTTCACCAGCCATGATAACCAAAATCTTCTCTTCAAAAGCGATAGGCTTTTTCTCACTACCATCACCACTCTTATTCTCTCCTTCTCCAGCTTCAAGGTCTCTTTCACCTCCTTCATTGCCACTCTCCAGGTACCCAGATAGTTTCCAGTAAGAACATGCAAGAATTAAGAGGGCAAAAGCAATCAAACCAAGCATGGCAGCTAACCCACCAAACAAATACGGTACAGGTGAATGCCATGGTGAGTGAGGTGTAACTGCGCCAGGTTTTGGTGCTCTTTCTGTCACGTTGAAGGGTTCTCTTGCAGCCATTTGTTTTGTTAATTTATCGAGGTGACAAAAGAAGGGAGGAAATGTATAGCAAGAGGTAAGAACTTGGCCTTGCTTAGCTTTGCCTCTGGGAGATGAGGTTTTGCAGGTGGTGGTTTTGATGATAGGTGAAAGAAAATGGTAGTGTATATATAGATAGAGGAAGAGTAATAAAAAGAAATAAAAGTAGGTGCGAGGTGGTTTTTCATTTCTTTTTAAATCTGTGGGGGTTTTTTATTTCGTCATTTTGCATGAGAAAGGTGGGGTCCAGCACATTGGGACCCACTCTGGTTTTGAGGTTCTTAATCCGGGGGTCTTATTTATTTTTTATGTTACAGTGATAACGCACTTTGAAGCTGAGGATGCGATGCTGTAATGATAACCTGACACGACGGGTGTAGTTGGCTTCCTTTTCTTGTACTGTTCTGTTTATTCTGGTTTTTATACATGCGTATGTTTTAGTGTCTAAAAATGGAAGAATTCAAGAGAAATTATTATCACAATCACCACCCACCCTTGAGCAGCGTCTCTTAATGGGATGGAAGGTGTAGTTGTAATGAACAAATAAGGCTAATTGCTGTTGCTAAGTACTAATTAGGGCGTTAATTATCGATAGGAATGTACAGAAAAGCATATAGAATCAAAGGGTGTGAGGTGCAAATTAAGTTGCTGTGGCTCCATTATTTGATTAGTGATGATGTGATCCAAAATGGGATCTCATGATTATGTATGTTGCGAGTAACGTTCAATTTGCATTCGCAACAAGCCAGATGACGTTGGCCCCATACAATGGTTGCTTTTACTATCCACTGTTCAATACCAACTTGGATACCAGGTGGTGGCCTTTCAGCCTGCTCTTCTTCTTCTGGAGATGCTTTTTGCGGGATCATGACGTGTAAATATGTCTTGATCTTCAAATGGCTCTAAGATTTTACACTGATTAAGTGACACTCTCATGTTAAAACCATCGAAATTAAGCTGAATTAAATGTTCGAAATATCGGATCAGCTGAACTAAATTTGGTTCAAACAAAAAAGACATCTTCTTTATCGTTTACACCAAAATCTAAGCACTGGAAAAGCCACCGTTAATTACTTGCTTGTAATTTTCGACCAGGTTGGTCGAGTTTCTTACTCTCACAATAACATTTTGTAGTAAATCTTCCCTCGAAACTTTAAATCGAATTTCCTTGTAATTTGTTAATCTTGTATTAACGTGTTCTCAACTCCCTCTCTCTCTCTCTGTCTTTTTTTTTTTTTTCCGGAAGCAGCTACCGTTTCTATGTTTGAATATAACTCAAAATGCATAAAACATAATGATCAACACTCAAAATGGGGCACGTGAAATTATTACACCAAACTAATAACTCCTTTATCATACCTAGGAAGGTAAAGAAATAAACGATTTCACAGAAAGCGGATAGAGATCAGATCAAAAGGTCATTGGGGTGCGTGTGTGAATGGCGTAGTGCTGGAAAGAGACGGTTACTCTCACAAAAAAGAACAAGAAACTGTTTCTGTGCCATATATATATATACACACACATATATGCGTGAGGTTCAGGACTACTCAAGCCACGGCCAAAGAAGCAATGCCTATGGTGCTGGCTTTGGCATTTTCGTTCATGGCTCTTCAACTTTTTACACCATAATAAAAGAGGATAACAAAGTTCACTACTTTTGCACAATAATAGCTCTAAAGTAACTCCAATGCTTCGTTTTTTCTTCTATCTCATTCTTACTTTTAAGTCTTTTAAGTAAATAAGTATCATTGGACACTAACTGTTTTGGTCAATTGGGTTGAGATTGAGATTGACGAGTCATTGCATAAGAAGACAAAAACAAAAACAAAAACAAAAACAAAAACAAAATGACTCATCTTGTCTCCAATATTTTTCAGATTCATCAATAAAAAGAAGTTGAAAATTGCATGTATACTTTGATTGATAATGTTACACTAAATCATTCATGTCATCATAGAAGATGTCCATGAAAAGTATACAAAGTGGCGATGAAGAAATAATAATCATAATAACAACAACTACTCTCTTGCACTTTCATCCTCTTCCAAATTTCTTTTAGGAAGAAGAAATAAGCGGGAAGCAAGGTACTTCACATCCCAAGAGGGAACAACTTGTTATGATGCAGTTGGATCAGCTTTGTTAGCTCAGATAATTGTCAGAGGTCATAAAATCATGGAGATGGATGTGGGATCCAATTTCTATTTTGGAATTTGGAGTCCCTCCGTGATGGCCCCTCCACTAGCGTATGCCTTGCCTATATTGCTTTCCACCTCTTTCTTGCCTTCCCATTTGGAGCGTTTTCAGGTTTGGCAACGCAACTGGGACAAGCTAGCTAGCTAGTATAGCTACCCCCGAGCCCTTGTGTAGCTGTGGGTGTGTGGATCGGATAATAAAGCCGAGCTTTAACCACTCAGGGGGTCAATGGGTCCCGCTCAGGGTTGAGTTGCTGTGGTTCCCACTTCAGAGTCACCTTCCACCACCGAACGTACACGTCAAGGACAATAGGACCTCCTTCCCATACGATTCCTCCACCTTCACATCATAAGAGATTGATGAAAATCACCATTGTAACAATGTAAGCTACTTATTTGTGATTGGATCATACACTGATGATGTTGATTCATCTCTCCATTAAGATTATTTTTGTATTTGTTAAGTGGCACAATTGGATTGGCACCAAAAGGATAGCCACTTGGACGACGGGTCCCTATTAGGAGGATTAGAATAATTTAACGAGAATTTAAAAAAATGGCACAACCAAATCCCACTTCGTTCATTATTTTATTTTATTATAATGTTTTTTTTTGTGGTGAAATATTATATTGTTTAGTTAACTAAACGTATCTCTCTTCCTTCTAATAGGGTAGGGCTTCCTTTTCTTCTATTATTTAATCCTTAATTTTTCTCTATAAGTTGACAATAAGTCGCGTTAGGTCGTGCTATAATAATGGTCACTACCGGGTGGTTACCTTGCCATTTTCTATTCCTTCAATTGTTTTCTTTCCGGTAGAACATCTTCATCCTAATCCTAAGCACACTAATTTATTTCTATTATAAAATTAACGGTGATGATAATTTCTTAAATTTTGTTTGTTTTTGTATTTAAAAAACATTTCTAAAAAAATTATTTTTTTATATATTTTCAGATTATTTTAATATATTAATGTCAAAAATAAATTTAAAAAAATTAATTAAATGTATTTCCGAGTAAATAAACACTTTAAAAAACAACCATTATCATATTATTCAACAATATTTTATTTTTTTATTTTCAAATTTCAGCTAATTAAGGTTTAAAATAACTTCTAGAAATTTAGAACCTTAATTATATATTACGTACGCAGTAATAGAAACGAAAGCTTCTACGCATTTTATTAGTTAATGATTGTCGGTGTCAATTTTTGAGATCTGTGCAAAAAACCGATCGCGTCATTAAATGTTAATTGCCCCATATATCTTTTCATTGAGGTGACATGAGAGTGAACAATCCATCCATTAATTTGCAATTATAATCGATTAGATATTTACATATAAGCTGTTGGTTTGAAAACATTACTTACCATAATTAACAGTTATTTTTATGATGGTGTGAACTCATTCCCCACCCATCATCACGTTTAAGGGAGATAAATATTTCCGATTTGCTCACGTTAGCTTGAAGATACGCTAATTAATCTTGCGGAACCCATTAATTAATTAATCCCACATCAATGGAATATTATCTTGATATTAATTAAACTTGATGTTGTCAGTACTTAATTATATATGCTGTGTGTTGATGCATGGAATTGTTGATTATATATATATATATATCATGAAAGAATTAATAACTTTGATGAAGTGGGATTGCCACTACCTTCATATATATATGTATATGCAAGTATTTAATTAGGCTGCCTAGCCTAAGTACCAGATTTATAATTAAAGCAGGCCGGGGTTCCCACAGCCATGACTGGTTTTTGTCTGCCTTCGTTTCTCAAGCAAGCTTTTAGTTCCTTCCATGCTCTTAATTCATCAAATTAAAGTGATTAGGGCCCTATGTACGATTACTTTTTTTTTTTCTCGTAATATCAGATGCTAATTATAAACATTTATCATGCACGTATAATAGAGGATTTGATGGATAAGGCACTTAGAGATCAGAACAAGTGTTTATTAATTTGACTTTAATGAAAGGCTATGCCCTAGGCCTTTGTAGAAATATAAACAAAAGTAGGCTGTGTACGTAGATGATGAGTGCGATACTGTTGGAATCTAGAGTCACAGCAACATAACATGTAAAGATAAAAGGGGCAGAGAGTTAGGCACTTGTTCCCTTCTCGGATGGAAATTCTATTGTGGAGTTCAATTATTGTGATTAATTAGTGCTTACTCTGTTTATATTTTTTAGATTGAAGAAAAAGTTTTGTTTGATTATTTTTTTTATTAGAGCACACTCAATCAAGTATCTGTTTGTTTTTGTATTTTAAAAAAATTAAAATTTTGTTATTTTTTTTACTTCAATTTAATATTTTTTTATGTTTCAGATTATTTTGATGTGTTGATGTCAAAAATAATTTTTAAAAATTAAAAAATATATATTATTTTGATGTATTTCTGAGCAAAAAATATGTTAAAAAACAATTATTACCACAATCTTAAATATTTTAAAACTACGTGAAAGAGGTTGTAAAAAATAATAATATTAAGAAATTGGCATAGAATTAGAATGTGTTCTAACCTACTCAACAACACTAGAGGAGTGAGGAGATCATTCAAGATTGGTCACTATGCGTTGCTTTTTTCTTTTTTTTCTTGGATTTACAAGATTGGTCACTATATGCTTTGCTTTTTTCTGTTTTTCTTTTACTATTTTTCTTTGATTTTTTTTGGTCAATTTTTTTTAGTTTTATCATTTGTTTTTATTGAGTTATCATACTCTCATAATATAAATCGCACTTTTGACAAGTTAACTTGGTTAACTCAATTTTTTTTAATTAACTTTTTTTTCAATTTTATCATTTAATATTGAGTTGATTGGGAATTAGATTTCATAATTATATTATTTCAACCTCATGACCTAGGAATAGTTCTTGATGGGTTAACCCGGGTTAACTATAGTTGTTTTTTTATATTTTTTTTGTTAATTTTTTTTTAATTTCATCATTCAACACTATTTCGGTTAGGAATTGAGTTTCATAATATTTTTTAATTTGCTTTCTATAGGGATGTCTTAGTCTCACGATCAAACACGCAGATTTTGACATTATATCCCTAGTTAAATCGAGTTATTTTTTTACTTTCTTTCTAAGAGGTTATATCGGTCTCATGATTCGGGTCACAGATCCCTCAACATTGGATTTACTTTTTATTGGGTTGTTCTTGCCTTATGATCCAGGTCACGAGTTTGATGGGATAACCCAATTGACTCAGTTATTTTTTCTTTTTTTAATTGGTTTTTTTCCCAATGTCATCATTTAATATTGTGTTTGATTGTGAATTAGGCTTTATGATTATTTAAGTTTGCTTTTTATTAGGTTATCTCGACCTCATGACCTAGTAATAGTGCTTAACGGGTTAACCCAGGTTGCTTTGCTTATTTTTTGTCGTTTTTTAATTAGAATTTTTGTAAATTTCATCGTTCAATATTAGGCCCGACAAGGCGATTAGAAATTGAGCTTCGTGATTTGTTTTTAATTTGCTCTCTATGAGATAATCTTAGTTTCATGACCAAAGTCGTAGATTTAGCTGGTTAAATCAGGTTATTTTTTATTTTTTTCTAAGAGGTTATCTCAGTCTGATGACCCAAGTAATAGGTTTGGTGGATTGACCCGGGTCATTTTTTATTATTTTTGTAAATCTCATCCTTCAACATTGGGTTGATTTAGGATTGAAATTCGTAATTTGTTTTGATCTGCTTTCCATGAGATTATCTCGATTTTATGAATCAAGTCGCAGGTTTGACAAGTTAACTCGAGTCACTTTTTAAGTACTTTTAATTATGATTTTTTTTCAATTTCATCCTTCAACATTGGATTGATTGAAAATTAGGCTTCATAATTTATTTTGATTTGTTTTCTATGAAGTTATCATAGTTTCATAACCTAGGTCACAGATTTTACATGTTAACCCAGGTTGACCCAAGTAAATCTAATATATAGTTATTTTAATATTAAAAAAATATGTCATCTTAAAAAAAAAATAATCAGACTATGTTTTTACCGGTTGTATGGGTTGATTTTGGATCCGTAAAGTCAACTGTGTTACATTGGGTCAATCCTCAAACAATTTAAATTTTTTTTTCCTGTTGGAGAAAAAAATATTAGCAACATCTAAATATTTTCTTATGTTTAAAAAAAGTTTGACCCTACCCATAGTATAGCACGGGTCAATAATCTAGTTGAAGAAACTAATCAAACAATCTAGTGATTAAGATAATATATTAGTGGCAATGGCAGAAAAAGAAGCTCTCTATTATAATAATGGATCTAAATATGTTTAGCAAATTAAAGACAACACAGAATTTGATCAATGGTACAATAGATACACTTGGCAAAAAAAAAA
>Ga0325414_1000181_pt1 | contig 43328 bp, 28 predicted proteins | sample PopdelMetagenome_8_FD_206183 | JGI IMG/M metagenome (GOLD analysis project Ga0325414, IMG submission 206183) | Populus deltoides microbial communities from Bellville, Georgia, United States - Leaf-PdKOR-R3 | ecosystem: Host-associated > Plants > Phyllosphere > Phylloplane/Leaf | place: USA... | reverse complement strand
CATTGACCTTAGTACAACGCAAGCTTGTCTGTAAAAGCACTTCCATGGACAAGCATAATATATACTTAACATGTTAGTGCATACGTACGGCCACATGCATGCCAGGTAAAAAAGCCTACAAGAAGTACTCGATTTTTCTTGTAATATATTGCCCACTCTCCTCTTTATTAGATATTCAGAGTTTATATTAATGGAGAAATTGATTGCATCAAAATCCATTCTTAAAAGGAAAAAAAAAATGTAAAAGATAAACAAGGTATTAATTTTTTTTATCTAAAGAGATTAAATTAATTAATGCACCAGGATTTATCATAAAATACTAATTACAAATACTTAATTAGATTTAAATCTCTCTTAATTAAATAGCCAAAATACTTGCAATATATATGTTTGTTGGGATTCCTGTTCCTCGCAATATCCTCGAGAAGCAAAGGTTCCAAAAGGGTTCTTTCACGTGTCTTGGCTGATTGTCGATTGATAATAATTGTATTTACTAAACTAGCCCCATGATTTGTCATGTATTAACCACTGCATCATATCCCATCAAAGATAATCAATGAGATTTGTCATGTGATCCCAACAGCTTTTGTCTCTCACCTCCACCAGATTATTATTATTATTAGGTTTGGATCTCAAGCAACCGTTCTTTTCATCTTCACTATGATGGGTTTCACTGAAGGCAATGAAGATATCATGAGATATAAAGTAAATCTTACCTCTCCCTCTCTTTCGGTAATTAATTTCATGACAAAAATCAGTTGTCTGAAGTTCATGTATCATGGCCGAGGCTAATTCACGTGTCATATGAACGTAGTTCTTAAGAAATATATTTCATTTTTCTTCAGAATGTTTCGTGCAAAACATGTAATTTCATTCCTTCCTTGAATTTCCAAGATCCTTATAGCAAAAACAATTGATTTATCAATAAAAAGAGGGGTCCTGTGTTATAATTATGATTGGAAAAGATACGATAATCATTCACACTATATATATATATATATCCAGTGAATTATGAGTGCCGAAAGAACATGTAGACCTACAATTCACTTAATTTCTTCTCAATGGCTGCGCTTGGATCGTGATTTAAGTTGTAGAAACTGAGGCTATATGTTTTGCAAGTTCATGATCTCTGCGTATACGAATGTTTCAAACATGTCAGGAACCCATTGATGATTGGCTTGAGAATATTGTACAAGAAGCCAGCAGGAGGGGTTGCTGGGATCAATAATAACACTCTTAATTAACTGCCAAGAGGTGAAAAAGTAAAACAATTTAATATCTTGATTGAAGATGACACCGCCTTGCCCTGTGTTTTTTTAATACCAGAGAACATGAACGAATGGATGAAAGCTAACGTGAGTAAACTAACATGGGCAGACAGCGACAGCAGCAAAACAAAACAAAACAAAGCAAAGCAGTAGCCATCTGTGCCATGTTCATGTGTGATGAAGGCGCATTTCGTCCTTCTAATATCTATGTTCTCTTAGTTTGGTTGCATTACTTCTATTAATCTGTCGTCGTATCATCTCGATGTGTCTTCGACGTCAATCATGGTGTTAAATCCTGCCAATGAAGGCAACTGCTGACAAAACATGACGTCAATTTTGAAAGAAACTGTTAACGAAGCAGTAAATCAGCATGTAACACCTTGATAGCAGTTCCGCACAATCAGCAGCCATTGGAGAGTTTTCTTAGATCCTCCTGTGACGTGCAGAATGAATTCCACCATTTTACCATTCTAGTTTTTATTGTAATTATTTTCTTTCCTTCTTGGATCTTAATTTTGTGGATCTTAATTTTCTTGATTATATGTGTAAACTCAATAAGGCACTTTATAGAATCAAACAAGCCCCTCAAGCTTGATTCAAACGATTATCTCAATCTATTATAAATATTGGATTTTTTGGGTCTCAAGTGGATCATTCACCTTTTACTTATAAACATGGTGGTGCTCTTATTTATATTTTAATTTATGTTAATGATATACTAATTATGGGTTATAATGATTCTTTTATTTCCTCCATAGTTGCTAAACTTCATGTAGAGTTTGCATTGAGGTACTAGACAATTAGCTAAAGCTGTAGCAAAACGGGAAATCAGTCACATTAAAATTACCTTATAGGGAGGTTCGTTTAATGTCTAAAAACTACCCAGCAACAGTCGGATAAGTAGAGAATGCTAGAGTGAACCAAAAAAGTTAGGGTATAGTACATGAGTGGATATGTAGGAATTAAAATCTGTCAAATCACTCATGCTATGTTTTTTTACATCCTAAGTCTTCATGTTCCTTCATCTGGCTTATGTTTTTTAAGTAGCATTCAGATCGAATGACTTTATGAGACGTAACATATTAGGGGTAACGTAGGTAAAGGATTTGGCTCTTATTACTTTTTTAATTAGAATTCAAGTGTGTTAAGACTCTTATAGCTTCCACCTTTGGCAAAGTAAGTACATCCTTGATGTGCTAAATCATGCTAAAATGCTTGGAGCCAAGCCTTACACTGCTCCATATGTTGTGGGTGGTGGCAAACTCCCATCTTCCTCAAGGGATCCTCTTGAAGATATAATTGAGTATCATCAAATTATGAGGGGCTCTCCAATATTGCATCCTTTCTCATCTTAAAATTTCCTACTCCATGAATTAGTTATTGGCAATTAATGAGGTTCATATTTTTCCTTTATGGTTGTGAGCCAAGGTTTATGTCTTAGATAATCAGTTAATCTCTTGATTCTGGTAATTTGATCAACTTTTTCTAGTCAAAATGGCTGGGGGCTAGTGCCTGATCTCTATAAAATTAAGATCTCCTTTGATGAATTTAAGGACTCTCCAATGTTTAAGTAGGTATCATTTGAGAGAAAATACAATCATATTTTAGAGATGAATTCTAAAAATAGATATGCAATAGAGAGTTAGAAAAAAATAAACCCCACCTTTGGAAAAAAAAGGAGAAAACACCTTCTTCAATAAAATATAGTTTCATCTGTATTCACCAATAAAGATAATTTATGTTTGTAAACTTTAAAGAAATAACTTGATAAGTATTAGAGAGGAAAATAATGTTTGCAATTGAAGCATCTATAGTGGCAAAAGTCACAGCAACAATAATAGGGAAGGGTTATATGACAACATCAAAAGAAGAGTCCAAAGTAGAGCATGAAGAAGAAGTCTGCATATCAAGCTGAGACGAAAAGTCCATTGAAGAGAAGAAAAAAAGAATTTTAAAGTGGAATGACTCTGATGTCAAATTGAGAATAATAGGAGGCTTAACCTATTAATTAGTTAACCTTTCGTGTGTGTGTATATATATATAGGGCAATGTACATTAGTTAATGTAGAGATTACAACACAAGAATAATAAATATTTTCTAAATATATATACAAGCATTTAATAATATACTATAATAAGAATATACATGCAATAGGGAGTCGGAAAAAAAAAATTGAACCTACCCTTGAAAGATTTTCATGGTCCTTTTTATGATCCATGTGGCTTGTTTTTTTTTTTTAGGCAAAGGGCAAAAGTATATGTAAAATATCTTTAACTCTTTGAGTAAGAAATAAAATATCTGTAATTTATAATCTAATAATGAAGTTAAAGATTCTCTAAGTAAAAAAAAGTACGGCCTTCATGCTTGACTAAGCTTGAAAATGATGGTCTCACAGTTCGTTTGGCTGAACCTAAAAATTATGGATCATCATCCTACATCTAGTTGAAAAGAGAATCCAGCAAAAACAAAATACTCTAATTAATCACCAATATCTTCATTGTCCCACCACTGCATCTTGGTCATCAAGCCAAACGTGTTTTATGCCACTTGAAGGGCACAATAGATCATGGGGTTGTACTATACACGTGGTTTTTTTTATGATCACAAATCTACTACTGGATATGAAGTCTTTTTGGTCCTTGCTTGGTGTTGTGGTGTGCTAAGAAGCAATCGGTTGTTTCCAGATCCAGTACAGATCAGACATAATATTGTGCTCTTGCAATGAGCACAACTGAATTTTACTGGATTCAAATGGCTCTTAAAGATTTACGTATCTGCATATCTTTTCCTCCTAATATTCATTGTGATGATCCTGGAGCTACATATTTTTCTTGCTTCAAATTCATTGTTTCATGCCCGCATTAAGCATGTAAAAGTTGATGTTCATTTCATACACGAAAAGGTTCAAAACCGAAGATGTAAAGGACCTTCCTCCTCTCAGTTTTACCATCTGCGAGACAAGCTCATGGTTTCTGAGCCCCCTATTCGCTTGCGAGGGATGTTAACGTAAGCATTAAATCAGCAACACCTTGATATCAGTTCCGCGCAATCAGCAGCCATTTTGATGATTAGAGGAGAATAGCAAATAAAGTTGTTTGCAAGGATAAACTTAGTCTCTTTAATTTCCCCGAGAAATCAAGACGTGATGGAATCTTTGGAGAGGTTTTAACTCCAATAACCATGCCATGTACAATCCATATTAATTAGATCTGACAAACTTACCTCCTTTATATTCTTAATCAATAGCTTTATCTCAATCTTTTGAACCAAATCTTTTGATCTTTTTCTTTATTACTCATGAGAAGTAACTCGCAAGTTAGGTGAAGTAACAACAGAGAGTAGGTAGATGAAATTAGGACAAATCAAGGTGAATGGGACCGAACAGGAAGAAATTAAGAACGAGGGACCAAAAGCACCATCAAACATGTGTGATGAGGTCGAAAAGATGTTAGGAAGAGCCCGGGTATTTTGGTAGAGAACACAGCACATGGGGAGAAGTGCAATGAGAGCTAGATGTGCAAACTGTGCCAATCTGTCAGTGAAAAGGCTGCGTTTCTTTATCCCTTAAAACTCAACACTCACTTCCACACGCTAACTATTTGTGTCATCTCTTATTTCCTTCCCTCACTTTATTTGTCTTAAATGTTGCCTGTCCTCTTTTGCTACTCTCTGCCAACTCTTGGGGGTATTCGTCTTCATCATTCCCCATCACTACTGTCCACATTACATCACATCATCATCCTCTTAATTACCTTTATAGCACGCTTCTTCTTTCTTCCCTGCCCCCCCTCTCTATATCTCAATTCCATCTCCCATAAACGTTTCTTGGCTCTCAATTTCCTTTTCTTGTGACCCCATTTGCACTTTCTTGAATTTCCTTTTGATTTGAAAGATTTATACTCTTTTAGGCTTAGTGGCTAATGGGTCTTGAAGTTTCTGGAGAATTCAGGCCAGTTACACCAATAAGAACAGTTTCCGCTACAAGAATATGCGGTGCTAGTACTAGTCTTGGAGCAAAACTCTGTGAAGCCAAGGAAGCAGATGCAAAGGAGAATCTCGGTTTTGATGAAGATGATCAAGAGTGTAGGAGTCCTAGCACACCAAAGTCACCAGCTCATGTTTTGAAGTCACCACTGGTGTGCCCTCCAGCTCCGAAGAAACCTAGGCCTCCTAAGAGGAAATTGAGTCCTCCTCCACAAGGGTTCTTTAAAATCCCAGTACATGATTTAGATTCGGTTTGTATGGTGTTCACAGCATGTAATTCCAAGAAGATCAGAACAGCTTAAACACATATTACAAATCCTGTACGTAATTATTTTAGCTAGTCTTTTTCTTGTTCTTGCTGTTGTTCTATAGCTTGTATCGATTTTTTTTCTTGGTTTATGAGAAGATTCAAAACTGGAGTCTTGAAGGGAAGGGGATGATGGAAGGTGAATTGGCTATTACTTGTATTACAATTGTTCACTTCAAATTGCCTTTTTTTTTCCCAGTTCAAACTGTCATGAGAAGAATAACATGGTGTAAAATGTAAATGGAAATCAATTATTAGTTTGAAACCATTGTTTCTCAATTTTAGTCTTCTGATGGATCGTGTACCGATTTACAAGCTTTAATGGACCTTTAATTAGTTAGTTGCTGACCACTGGTGTTTGCAACTTGCAAGTACTGCTTCACGATCAATGACTTGACTGACATGGCCAGTTTAATTAGACCACTATGAATTCTGAGCTAATCTACATATATAGCTAGGACAGTAGAGAATTAATGATGCTAGCTTACAATGATGGCCAATTTTTGAATGTTTATTTATTTTTGTTCTTACTTCTTATATGTTTTTAAAAAATATTTTAGTTAAGAAAAATATTTTAATAATTTTGATATAATAACATAAGAAAAAATTATTTTGATATATTTATAAATTGTTTTTTTTTTATATACAGGCAAGGGATAAATACATCAAAAGTGTGTGTGTATATATAAAGTAATGATTTTTTTGATAATTTTTTTAAAATAAAAATCAACAAGTTACAAAAATCAATAAGTTAACTTGAGGTTTTTAATTATTAGATTAATTTTTTAATTTATTTTTAAAACCGGATCGATAGAGGTACGAGGTGAGAACCTAAGGGTTTCATATCTATAATATAGGTGCACGGTGCACCCCTGACCCCACCCTGTCTGGATTTCCATTCAAGTTCTGTAAATTCCTTTTCCAATACAAAACAGAGTTTTCTTGAGTGCAAAAAGGTAAATGTGGCCATTCATTGATGACTTCAGCACACGCCTTGTTGTTGGATGAGATCGGAAAATGAAGAACATGAGAAGGCTGTACAAGTATAGTTTTTCATAATTGCAGTAATGTGGAAATTAGCTAAAAGAGGAGATGAGCACTAGGGTTTTAGATAATTGATTGAAGATGTATTTTTGATGAATTAATTGCTACTATTCCCTTTCTCAAAAATATTAATGGTAAAGGTAGAGAGGAAGAAATTGAAGTGTTGGTACGAAGCTTTCAATTAATTGGATCATATGCACATGGTAATTTAAGATGGAGGTGCCCTACTCAAATTCTATGTATGCGGTACAATTATTTTTCATTTTTGTAAGAACAACATTATCAATTATTAGTGTGTAGTTCGTAGAGGATTTTTATTCAAAATAATTGTATAGAAAATACATGAAAATAATTTAATGTTTTTCAAACAAGAAATAATTTAAAAAGCAAGAGTCCCCGCGCTGTCAAACGAACAATCTAGCTAGGTGATCAAGTCCTATATATCCAAGTAGTTTAGGAAAATGGCTTCCAGGTTAGATAATATGTTAAGCAATTGATCCTAACAATCTCATACATTCTCTCTAACTAAGGTGGTTGATAGCTTATACTTGGTACTTGGTAAACCAAGCGGCTTGTGGCTAATATCTATAAAATATCTTTTCTGGTAGAGGCGGAGACTTGCCGATGTTTAAATAAATATTTTTTTAGAGAGAGAAAATATAATAATATTCTAGAGAGAGATGCTTTGAGAATTATCAACATTTGTTTTGAATGTCTCATGGTGTATTTATAACCTATAAGTCTTATCCTTTTGTGAAGAGGAGGGACTGAAGTGTAATTTCATATTTGTGATATTTTGAGTTGTATTCCACTCATTTTATCTACCTAAAAAATGAATACACTATGGACCATAAAAGACTTTAATACACTTAATAGTGTTGGCGGAGTGTAAACATGTTTAATTACGCCTGTTTGTTGAGAAATAAATTCTCTAATATTTTATGTAAAAATCTATAGAATTAATAGTGTTATATTCAAGTATTGTGTTTGAATCCGTGGGTGTAGCGAATCCGGTCATGCTCTAGCTGTGATGAAAAAAATCCCTGGGCTCGTCACTTTTAGAAAACACTCGTTAGGCCTGTCCCGCTAGCTTGACAGCACCTGGTAGACCCAGTGTGCCTGGGGCTTGGCATACCAACCATGACGAGGTCTAGTGCTAGCCATACCCAATCAGCTCTTGGATCTGGCTTTGACTAAACTTCACGCGTCTCTACTGAGATGTGCCGACACATGCCAGCTCAATGCACTAAAAAATTTAGAGAAATTATACTCGTATATTTTTCCTAATCCAATATATTTTGATAAAAATATATTAAAATATACTGATAAAATCTTTCTCCATCACTATCACTAGTATTTATCAAATTTGATAGGTTTTGTTTAAAAGTCTTGTATGTCTAGTCCTCCACATCAACTCGGATTGGTTTATGAGGTGGGCCCATCATGGACTTGGTTTAGCGTAGGCTTAATAATGTTGCTTTATGTACGCTTCTTTTAGAATCAAAGCTAGTGTTTGAGTGGATCAGATGTTTTAATAATCCATTACAAATTCTCTTAGCCCATCACCAGTTTCAGTGATGGGCTTGTGTCGGCTGAAAAAATACCCTTAATCTAGTCAGTACTAGTAAATATGTCCGTGCGTCGAGGTGAGGTTGTTTGCATTATTTATGTAGATTTTTGAATAAATTATAAGAAAAATGAAATCGAACCAAATTTATTTTGAAGAAAGTATTAATTTAAATACTGAATAAATACCCAAAAACCACATCATATATACATATATAAAATTATGCATGGCATTAAACGCACAAGAATAAAGAACACGTAAAAAAGAGAAGGAGAAGAGGCTGCGACCATATAATAAAGAACATGAGAGCGCATGCAAAATGCTCTCTGCAGCAAAACATGTAAATTAAACTGTGCTGTTAAAAGGAGTATGAAGCATCCTCTCATCTATATATTTCTATAAATCATTATCTTTAAAATACTATTTATTATATCTACTCCTTTATTTTGAACTCCTTACTTAATCAACCAAGTTCTTAATCAGTTATAAATCTTAGATCTATTTTAAGCTGTAATGAACAAATCATCAATGCACAGAGAACAAACACCACTGTCATGTCGATTTCTGAAATAATCGCAACCATTAACAGGATCACACCACTTTGTTATCATTCTTGACGATCGTGAGAGATGGTGATGAATTGAATAACAAAAAATAGTACCGGAACTATATTATAAAAAATAGAAGGACGGAATAAAAACAATACTGCATTGCCACCTGATGACGACTGACACTCAAGCTCCACTTTTCCATGTTCAAAGTCCGAGTCCAAAAAGATGGCTCCCCCCCTTATCTTCTCTCTCTCTCTCTCACACACACACACACACTCACACACAGCAGAAAAATCCAAGTTCATTGCTTGCTGACTCTTTGCAGTATATTACAACAAGAAGGGAAAGGAGAGACAGATTACAGCAAGTCAGCAACGGTTAATTAATGGGCATTTGTTGCAGCTGTTTAGCTCATAAACCAGCAACAACCCTAGGATTTCAAGACCCAACACCAAGCACCAATGACCATGTCAGTGCAGGTACCAGCACAATCATTTTCAACCTTTTCGTACATTAATTTTTTTATTCATTGAATGTTTCGAATGGGTTTCGTTTGGTTTTCCTCTTGCACTTCTCTGTAATCTGACTTGGTTTGATAGAATCCTCAGTTTCGGTTTAATTTATAACGTATCGTTTGCTTATCTCATGTTTGTGGCTGTGATCAAGTCTTTCTTGTCGGTGCCCCTTCACTCTTTTACTGCTGTTATTGCCTTTTGGAAGAATTTTTTATTTTTAAAACAACAAAGTTTCATAAAATAATACTATGGAGAATGATATAATTTGAAAAAATATTTGAAAAATAATATATTTTGAACATAACTATATTTTTAAATATTATTTTTATACACAATAATTATAGGCAAGAGTTGTTATTTAGCCGTGTTCAAAATGTAATTCCATAATCAAGGAGATAAGATGACGCTGATATAATAAAGAAATAGTAAAAATAAAAAGGAAAAGAAATAAAAGTTACCAGAGACACGTTAAGGCTCTATTTCCGATATACTTGATAGTTTTTAAAAAATTTTAATGAGATAATTCTAATAAAATCTTAAAACAACACCAAACAAGTTATAATTGGTTAGGGTTATTATTTGGAGTTAATTATGAAATTGGTTAGGGTTATTATTTGGAGTTAATTATGAACTTGTTTGGAGGTCTTTCAAAGTATTGTAATAACTTGTTTGATTTTAACATCTTATCGAGATTTTGTTCGAGATTAATTACAACTTTGTTTCTGATACACTTGGTGTCTCTAAAAAGATCTCGACGAGATGATTCTAACAACACCATAAAAAACCACCAAACGAGTTGTAATTGGTTAGGGGTTTTATTTGGGGTTAATTATAAACTTATTTGATGATCTTTTTAAATGTTGTTAAAATTATCTTGTCAATTTCTTTTTAATAATATCAGGTGTTTAAAAGTTGGGGTCTCGGTGTATTCGCGGTGACCCATTCTTTTTATTTTTTTATCTTTTTCATTTTTTTCTTTCATCATATCACCTTATCTCCTTTTTTTTTCTTGGCCATTGGATTTTAAATGTCGTTTCTTGACCATTAAATTTTCATAAAATTTTAGATTAACTTTTATAACTATTAATTAATTTAAATGAAAAATAACTTTTAAAATAACGACCGGTTATGTATAACCATTATTTTTAGTAGCTATGTTAAAATTATTCTATTTTCCTAATAATTTATTAACCTGTATTATTTTTCAAAAACTTTTATCATGTTAAAATATAAAAGACCCCGTTGTCATTGCTAATTGTGTCCAACCCTTGAAGCAATGCAAAGGTGGCATCTTTTTTTGCCTTCTCCATTGTGTTGCTGAACGCAATCTCAGGACATATTTAAAGGAGTTAAGAGTATTACTAATGGAATGCAACTCTAGTTGCTTAAGTGGCAGAAAGAAAAAGAAAAGGAAAAAATAGAACTCTGCTATCTGAGTGCAAAAATGGTCAAATCATTGGGGACTTGTTGGCGCTTCACTTTTTATTGTTTCAAATTTGGAAAATATTGATTGCGATTTTCTGATTATATGAGTTTCGTTTGCTTATGCAATGGTAATACATCTTTTGTAGGTGGCGATGACTATGACAACAGCAGGTTGTCAATGATAAGCACCAGTATTACAACTTGGATATCTCAACCAAGTAGCAGCTTCACAGCTATTTGGGGTAAAAATGTCCCTGAGAGCAGCCAATTCTCAGATGCAGCTGGAAGTGGCGATGGGACTTTACCAAATGGGCAAAGCGCTACCAACTTGAGAGTTTTCACATTGGCACAACTAAGAGCTGCAACATATAATTTTAGATCCGATTTGCTGCTGGGAACAGGAGGTTTTGGCAACGTCTATAAAGGTTGGCTTAAGGAGAAGTTGCCTCCAAGGGGTATAAAGAAGACAGCCGTTGCTGTCAAGAAATTGGGTTCTTACAGCACACAAGGATTTAACGAGTGGAAGGTAAATGGATTTTCAAATGTTGTATTCACTATCTTTCATACAGTCGTACTGTTCTTTGTTGTGTTTAAAGATAACTAAATTCTTTCTTTGCTCAGCCTTTCAAGATCTCTTTTGGAAGAGGAATGTTAGTTCAAAGCTCCTTTTTAATACTTATCCCCTGTAAATATGTAAAATGACTTGGGACTAACTCAAGTTATGTTTCTAAAAATTCTGTCTGTTAACTTCACATAAGTGAACTAAAAATTCCATGATATTTGAGATATCATATGTTATGCCAAGTTGTCTTTTGAGGTGGTTACGAGAGTTTTGGGGGCTAGTTCTTTCTTTTAGGCATTATAAGCTGTTTGCTTAATTACTTGTCCATGTGTTGGTGCAGGCAGAGGTGTATTTCTTAGGATTGCATTCTCATCAGAACCTAGTAAAGCTATTGGGATATTGTTTGGAAGGTGGAGATTGCGTCCTTGTCTATGAATTCATGAAAAAAGGAAGCTTAGATTTCCATCTCTTTGGAAGTAATAGACATTTACCACTGCTTGGAAATTTTAACATTTTGCAGAACTGGAATTATTATGCACATCTAAATCTTCATTTCCTAATTGTTTTCCATGTTCGCAGAGCGCTCAGTTCCACCACTTTCATGGGACATAAGGCTGAAGATTGCGATAGATGCTGCACGAGGTCTGGCTTACTTGCACACATTGGAGAAGCCAGTGATTTACAGAGATTTCAAGTCCTCGAATATACTACTTGATGAGGTAAGTTCATATGAAGCTTGTACATTCTAACCACCCATAAACATATAAACAATGAATGTTATTTCAAGACTCCACTAATGATTGAACCGATAACATTCCTTTAGCTCCAGCCTTTAGTTCTTGCCGGTTCCACTGAAAATAGTTATGGGAGAATGCAACAAAAAGTTTTCTTTGAGAAAGTGTTTGTTGAAATATTCAAGACGACTCATTTCCTTCCAACTTCTGTATTTTAGTTCTATAACGCGAAGCTAGCAGACTTTGGCTTGTCGTTTTGGGGTCCCTTGATTGATTCACATGTCAATACAAGAATCACAGGCACGAAGGGTTATATTGATCCTCAATATCTTGCAACAGGTGCTTGTTATTCCTTCTGAACTCGACATTGATGTTGGATTATTTAAGCTAGTTTTGAAGAACTTTGATCATGACTGATTTAAAAACTTTTGTCATGAACTTGATTTCATACTCTAATTGATAGCATGCTGGTTGGTTAGGAAATTTGCATGTAAAGAGTGATGTGTACGGGTTCGGAGTTCTAGTGGTCGAGATGCTAACTGGCTTACGAGCAGTTGACATGAAACGTCCGAGTGGGAAACAGATACTCGTTGACTGGGTGGAGCCTTATCTGAAAAATAGAAGAAAGTTGAGAAAAATAATGGACTCCCGGTTGGAAGGAAAATATCCTCCCGGAGAGGCTTCCCAAATAGCTCACCTCGCTATTAAATGTCTTCAAATTGACACCCGCTTCCGACCATCAATGACAGAAATTGCTGAGACACTTGAACAGATTGATGCCATCCATATGAGACTGGGAGAGCGTAAAATTCTTTCTGGTTAACACAGCAGTTAGTGGCATTTTAGTTTTATTCTCCATCAAATGTCAAACACAGGTGAGAGATCGCTGGTATACAGGTATACTTTCTTCATATAATTCACACAAGAATTCATCTAATTAGTTCTCATGAAATGTTTTGAGTTTATGTGACTCTCTGTAGCAGAGAGTTGGGAGTGCTTGTCTAGTATTAAGGGCACATCCCTACCATGCGCACTAATATATATTTTTTGGTGTTAACGCAGTTGTTCATTTGTCTTTAGCAATGGGGTCCAATTATTTCTCTCAACCCCTGCTGGACTCGCTTGATAAGAGTTTTTTTAGCAAAGAATTGGAAGCCTATCTCTATTCGCTGTTTGGTATATTGTTGTTCGATAACGATTTAAAAACAATTTTTTATTGGTAGGACCCATCACCAACTGTGATTGTATCACAGTTTTACAAGAAACAGCTCTTTACTATTTTTTATGCTGAGAAAACCCATGAACAGTGGAGTCATGCTTCAATGTTCATGGGTTTTCTTCAATGAACAGAGGAGCATGCCTCTATTGTTCTGGCCGGATCAGTCCGGTTCAAAGCTAAAAATATATTAAACCAGGTTCGATCCAACAAAATAAAAAAAAATATTTTTTATTTTTAATTATATTTTATTCGAAAAACTAGTGATAAACATTATTCAATGACACTACATAAATTAGACGGAAATCACTTGATGACATAGCATTTACAGAATTTGATTGTAATCTCAATTTTGTTCCTGATTATATTTTACCTGATGTTATTGCGCTCTTAAAAAATTTATGAAAACTATAGTCCTTATCGGATGTATTTTATACGTAATAGAATTGTAAATAGTTTAATGGAACAATAAAAAATATTTTATATAAAATATTATTTATTTTATGATGTAATAACAATAGTTAAATCGATAATATTTAAATTAAAAACCATCAATATTAATATATATATTTTTAAATTATTTTATAACTTGAATTTCAAAAACATTTTTAATCAAACACATTAAACTACTTTTTATTTAACCTCAATTTCAATCATAATTATAACTAATCATATATTTTTTAAAATCAATCTCAACTAAAAATATTTTTTATAAAATATTTTTTTTTCAAACCATAAAAACTCCCGCAACCAAGCACACAATAGATAATTAACACCCATTGGAAAAGGGTAATTAGTGGTTCTCTAACTTAACTACAAAAAGTATAATCAGCAGAAAGTTTGCTAATTAACCTGCCACAGTTTGTGTCCCTGCTTGCCATTTGAATCCAATATTTTGACAGCAATGCGTTTTTTCCTGGTACTCTCTGTGAGCTAGCCCTTGTAGACACTGACAAACCCTCTTTTCACAGTACGGACATTATTAAAAAAAAAACCAACAATGGATAACAAGCAACCCAGCAACATCAAAGGTAAAATATAGATTACAATTCCTCCATAAAAATTTTCAAAGCTGAATAAATGTCGGTGAAAATTGTTGTTCTTATTGCTACGAAAATAATTTAATTATATGTTTTTGATGATAATATAGATATTGAATAATAATACATTAATTTGATATAATTTTAATATATACATATTATATTGATTACTTCTATTATATTTCATAAAGCTTTTAATTACGATATTATAATACTTAAATGATTTAATAAAGAATAATTTAATATGCTACATGTGACACGATTGTATGTTATATTTATTAAATTTATTTTAATTATTTTGAGAAAAACATAATACGCGCCCGCGCACACACATATATTAAGTGTTGTGTATATTTTTGCGATGATTTAAATAAATTTATATCATTCAAGAAATCATGAAACAAGTAAGGAAAGAATTTGCGAAGGTCAAGAATGAAGAACTTGTAAACATAACAGTTATCCATTTCACTTATCAAGACTTTATATTAGGGTTTTGTCAAAAACACAAGACTTATTTAAGACATTTTATAATACCCATACAACCTAAACAAACTCAAAAGAACTAAAAAAAAGACCATAACACACAAACAGTACAAAATCTGGACATTAGCCAAAACGATCTCATTGTTTTGGAAACAACAAGGAATAACCAAAACAGTCTAATCGTTTTGAGAAACGATTTGATCGTTTCTCAAAATAGCTAGTCCGTTTCTAAAAAAATTCCAAAAACTCTTAAGGTTTTTCAAAAATAATATGACCGATTAAGGTTTAACTAATTTGCAAATGAGCATAAAATTATGTCTAACGACTAGTTTTTTTTCTAAGCCTATAAATAGCCTTTTACTTGCCCAAAACAATCATCCAAAAACAAGTTTAGGTGTAAATTGAAAAAATACTCATAAAAAGTTTAATTGTTATTTCAATCAACTCTACTAAAAAAGTATATTGTGGAAAGTATAAGTAACACTTTAAACACTTGAAAAAGTCTTCTAGAGACAAAATTGTAAGTGGTTTAATATTTGTCCTTCAATAAGTATTGATGAAAGGTTTTCTAGTCTTTAGCCTGTAAAAAGATAAAGGATAACAGTATGATCCTAAACCAGTAAAATGATTGTGTTTGATTTTGCACCCGCAAAAATATCATATAACGGTTTGATCTTACCCGTTAAGAAAGATATGTGTGTGATAATAAAACTCTTGAACGGAAGTTCAAGGAAAGGAGGCTGAACCTTTATAAATCTTGGTGCAATCTCTCTAAACTCTTTAATTATTGTATTTATATTTTTTATTGCTTTTGTATTTGGTTGAGTATTTAGAATTGTATTTTATTGGGTAAAATTTTTTAATTTATAGTTTTACCTTACGTATTTAATTTACTCCTCTCCTCTTTTATGTGTTTATGTTGCCTTAATCCTAGAAATACAAAAATAAAACTGAAAAATAACAAAAGCTTAAAATCATAAGATATTTAGTTGAAAAATAATCTAAGCCAAGTGGGCATGTTGAAAGCTAGAATAAATTTTAATTAAAAATTATATGAAGCTCGGAGAGGTCGCTGAAACTTGATTGAAAACGGCTCATGGCCAAAGATTTATGTAGAAATGTGGTTGAAAAACACCAAATAATAAAAACCTATAAAAGGCTGGTTAGAAAATACAAAAGGCCAACAATGATGAAAGCAATTAACCTACAATGATCGATGAAGCTCTCATACCAAGAAAAAAGAGAGAGAATTATATTAACCAGTAATGTTAAATTATTAGATATGTCTGTGTTTATATAGTGAATATAATAAGAGACTATGGCAACAAATTAAATCAAATTATATTCATAAATAATCTGATCTTCTTATTCTCCTCTGATTACGATCTTCAAATAATCCTATTTGATTTCTTGGTTGGTTTTAATTGTTTTATAATCCTTTTTATATTATATTTTCCAATAAATCCTAAACCATTTTTTTGTAAACGATTCCGAGAATCCTCGGCTCAAGTTTTTTTTTTTATGTTCTCTAGCAACAGGAGTTCATAGTTTTTTTTATAAGAAAAAACAGAGCATTTTAAGTTCAAATAATGTTTTCATCACGATCAAGGCAAATCAATATTCAATGAAAATGAGCGGAATGATGTTAATGGTTAGAAACGGACCTTCGATGAGTTGTCCAGGAGAGGAGCAGGGTCTGGTTCAGGGAATGGATCCAGGGCTAGTGCTGAAGCTGGAGATGGGGCAGTTGCAGCAGCAATGGCTTGTGCTAGGGTTGGATTTGACTAAACACGACAGCAAGTCCCCATTAAAAGAATTGTATCTTGCATCATCATCATCAACAACAACGTACTTATCACTCGCTCACCTGTATTAACTATTATCTCTTCTTTTCTCTACATTATTTTGCATTAAATACTGATAGTTTGTTAGTGGATTCACTGTAATTGTTCCTGTTTATCTTCTGATGATTTCTCTTCACACGACAGATTCCTCTCACAGAATGCGTTCATTTAATCTGTATTTTTTCTCAATCAACCGGATGAAAATAAATAAATATCCTTTATCAAGTAATAGATCACACATGAAAAAATAACTTTATGCAAGCATCCTAAATGGGATTTGATTTCACATTGCAGAGCTAAAGGGAAAAAAAAAATGCAACGGAGGTTTAATCCTTATATGAAGACATCTAATAATAAAGCAAGCAGAACTATTTTAAATGTCTTTGTTCTGATGTTGAGGTATGGAGGTTTAATCCTTCTAATGTATCGGCAACTTCCTTCATTGATGGCCGGAACATAGGAACTGGGTTAAGGCATCTCAGAGCAAGCATAGCCACTTCTGGAGCTTGTTTGGTTCCATACTTCCCCTGCAACCTGGGATCCATTATATGTCTCAACTTTCTTCTATCTGATAGAATTGGCAAAGTCCATTCCATCAGATTTTGTTTCTCAGGTGGGCGATTTTTATCAATTGCCCGTAATCCTGTCAGCATCTCGACCAAAACTACTCCGAAACTGTACACATCGCTCTTCACATACAGTCTTCCTGACCAATCAACAAACTAAATGTCATGGCTTTGAAGTGAAGTAAGCACAGATTTTGTGATCTCTTTGAAGCAAAACATCATTGAACCATCAAGACATCCAAAGCTTAAAAGGTGCAAGAAATCAATCACCTCCAGTCTTGTATTCAGGACCAACATAACCACGAGTGCCCAAAACATTTCCTGTTACATATTGACTGCCATCATTGGGTCCCCATTTTGCTAAGCCAAAATCTGACAACTTTGGAATATAGGACTGCATACAGAAACTTTGATGTTAGGAATAATTCTAGGGGTGTCTTTTCAGTTTAAATTTTTTGTTTGGTCTTTTGATTGCTTTAAAATATAACTGTAGATTAAAAAAAGAGAGAGTAAGTGAACTACGAGACCTGTTGGATATCATTTCAATTTCTATCTTCATTTTTTTTGTCTTCTTTTCATGTTTTGCTTCTGATAGTTATTTTCTTAGACGATGACAATTTGTTTGGTAACATAATGCTAGTTTTTGCATTAATTATTGAATTAGTATTTAGCACTAGTGTGATCTCCTTTTGCCATCAATGAGAGGTTGGATTATGATTTGCAGAAAAACTTAAAAGAGAAGGCAATGTTCAAAGATATAATAAGGTAATTTTTATCTGTTTACAGTTGGAAATTCAGAAACTACACAGAACTTTACCTCATTAAGCAAAATATTTGAGGTCTTGAAGTCTCTGAAAATTACTGGCCTCTCCATTGTATGGAAACAAGACAAGGCTTGAGCCATTCCTGCAGCAATCTTTACCCTTGTTTCCCAAGGAAGTATGCGGTCTGAGCGCTCTGCACAGCACAGAGGTTTTTAATCTATGGAATAAATTACTGCATAATGAATCTCTTCAATAATTAGATTCTCAACAATGCAGACTGCAGGTTCTTACTCCCAAACAAATGGTAATTTAAACTGCCTTTCTCCATGAATTCATAGACAATAAGCAACTCTTTATCTCCTTCAGCCTGACAGTATCCTAGCAGCTTTACAATGTTAGGATGAGAAACCCTTGCTAAGAAACCGACCTCCGTCTGTACCAATAAATTTCCACAAGTTGTAAACAATAATTAATTATAATACCCTTACAGGAAACAATAGGAGAATTTGAAACCTAGCAAATTTTAAGTTCAAATACGAGGAAACGTCAAAACCTAACATGCAAGTGTACGAATAATTGAATATACCAATGCGTATAATCGTACCAGAAAATAATATAAATCATGATTGAACTCTTAGACTATAATGATTTTCAAAAAATAACTTCATCCATGGAATCCATAGAAAATAGTAGTAGCTCATAAGCACTAACTAATCTTAAAAAATACGTTAAGAGATGAGAATTGTCCATGAGCTTTTAAGGGACTTCATATCTAACATGCCCTCATGCAAAGCATGAAGTCGATTAAACAGAAATGTGATGAGACGGGAGATTGATTCTTATATCATTTTAAAAAAAAATATTTTAATTTAAAATTTAAAATTAATATATAATTTGTATTATTTTCTAATACATATTTCTAATAAAAAAAATTTAAAGTTTAAGATTTGTATAATTTTATCACTACCTTATATTTAATTTTATATATCAAATAGAATGTGGTAATAAAATTTAAATTTATTATAGCTTGATGAATAAAATTCTAATTCTATATATTAAGAATCATCTCACTTTAATTTTTTTAAAAAAATTTAGATTGATATGGTATAAATATTATTTTAAATAAATAATTAGATAATAAAAATAATATAATGGAGAATTACCTGCCACTGTCGAAGTCCTTGCTTGCTGTTTGAATCCAATTTCTTTACAGCAATGCGAAGTTTACTAATACCCTCAATCGGCAGCTTTTGGTTGAGCAAACCCTTGTAGACACTGCCAAACCCTCCCTTTCCCAGCAACATATCACTTCTAAAATTGAAGGTTGCTTCCTTCAATTGTTTAAACGTGAAAACTCTTAACTCTGACACAATTTTATCTTGAAAAGCTGAGAATTCAACTTCCTCGGGGACAAATTTACCACGAATAGTTCCCTTTGCTTGAGACATTATCCATGTTGTGACATTGGTGGTGGCTATAGAGAACCAGCTGTTGCCGGAGACGTTGTTAGCTAGCGAAGATATATCACCTGAGTCCAAGTTATACAAAATGGTAAAACTGAGGCCCTGCAACATAATGACATTGAAAACGAGCAAGAATAAGGACATGGTTATGGTCAACATTCAGAAACCAACCTTCAGTGAGATTTCCAGGGGAGGTAGGAACTATGTCTGGGTCCGGGAATGGATCCAGGGCTAGTTCTGGAGCTGGAGTTGCAGCTGGGACTGTTGCAGGATCTGTAGCTGGGGCAGTTGCAGGAGCTGTAGCTGGGGCAGTTGCAGGAGCTGTAGCTGGGACTGTTGCAGGAGCTGGGCCTGCGGCTGAATTACAAGAAATGCAACTGCAGCAAATCCCCATGAAAAGAAGTCTATCTTTCTTGTATCAATAATCACAATGTCTCCGGAAAATTGAGCGAGAGAGATTCATTGATTTAGATAACTTCATCCTCAAGCGCCGACGAAATGTCTCCCAGGCCCCTCGTGCATTAAAGATGGTAAGAAATAAGCTAAAGGGCGGGCGCGGGGTCCCACGCCACTGTTTCATAGATTGACATAGTGATTTAATTTTTAGTCCCTTTTCTTTCTTTTTTTTCTAATTACATTTTTATGAGCTCAAATTGATGACCTATTAAAATATATTTATTAAGGAATAAAAAGATTCAAAGAAAAAAAAAAGAGATGGTTTTTCTAAGCTTAGGCCTAAATACACTTTGATCCTCTAATTTTGTAAATTATAAATTTTCAGTTCCTAAAAATTTATAAAATTTCATTTTAATCCCAAACTTTATTTTATTTATTTTTTGGTTCATGATTTGAGAGATAAAAGAGAAAATAGTTAGATTCATATGGTAGAGAAAGAAAATCACGATTGAGATTTATTCTAACAATAAAAACAAGTGATGTCATTGTCAATGAATTCCTTTTGTTAAAGAAAGTTTATCCAATGTGTTTTTTTTCCGTTTAAACTTGCTTGAAATGGTAGATTTGAACTCGAAAAGAAGTTTGGTTTTAGTTGATTGTGGATTTTGGAGTCATTTTTTGGATTGTTAAATGATATGGATATGTTTTACAAGGTGAGAGTGTTTTTTTGAGTTGAAAATAAATTTTTCTGGTTTAAAATAAATCAGTATAATTTTTCAATGATCAAAGATCATTGAAATTTGGTAGGGCAGGCAAGGCAAACCTTAAGAATTTTTTTTAAAAAAAGCCCAGATACATGGATTGCTCCAAGCTCGCATACCTGGGGCTTTTCTAGAGGCCAAGGAGCTCTAGATCATCCAAGCTTGAGAGGCTGATCTTTTTTTCTTTTCTTTTCTTTTTGCATTTTTATCCATTACATTTGATATTTTTTAAGAAAAATTTCTTGTTTTTTGTTTAATTTCATCACTTAAGATTTGATTGATTATTAATTGAGCAATGAAGTTTGCTTGGTTTGATTTTTTTCCTTAATCGCCTTGATATTTGGTTCGTTTTTTTATTTTACGGGTGTTTATTTTAGATTTAAAAAATTAAAAAAAATTGTTGAACCCTAATTGAATATATAATCCAGGTCATGATTTTGGCTGGTTAACTTCGGATGGATATGAATCAAGCTTTATAATTGTTTTTGCATAAATAGTTTTTAATTTATTTAATTAGATATATGCATTAAATTTTTGAATCCCGCTTACAACTTTTTTTAGTACAAAAACACATTGTAAAAATTTATATTTATTTTTTTGAAGTAAAATATATATATATATATATAGACACACACACTCCTTTCACTCTCTTTCCCTTTCTATTTGATAATGATGTATAACAAAAATAATAATAAAAAAATGATCTACAAATAATTTTTTTATACAAATTGATGAAAATATAAGTGTAATAAATATGTTGAAATATCAATCCAGATTTTTTTGAAACTTTTTGTCTTTTAGTTCTAGAAACATGTAGGAGGTTGCCCTTGAATATTAAGCTAAGTAATCTTTAAAATACCTGGGAAGGTTTCGTTTAAGAGAGTGTTTGGTAGTGTGGTAGTGGTTGCTTTTCAAATAGATTTTCGTGCTGAAATACATGTCAATGATGTTTTTTTATTTTTTAAAAATTATTTTTGACATCAGCACATCAAAACGATCCAAAAAAGACAAACCGCACTCAATTTTAGCAAACAAAAAAAAAATTTAAAATTTGATGAAACGCAATTACAAACGCAATACCAAACAGACCCTAAATATCTTGTCATACTATCCACTTGGTAAGAAAGGTCTAAACTAATGTGCATCGAATTAGCAGCCTCTTTGTGTGTGATTGTTGCCTTCATTGGATAGGTGTGCATGGAAGAGATGAAGAGTGTTTGTAATCCGTGTTCTTTTAATTTTTAATTATTTTATTGTTTAAAATAAAAAAAATTATATTTTTATATTTTTTTAATATATTGGTGTTAAAAATAATTTTTTAAAAATAAAATATTTTTATTTTAATATATTTTTAAATAAAAAAAACTTTAAACTATTCCTCAAATCACGCATGCTTGTATTTTAATATATTTATTAGAACTCCAAGATAGACAACAATTTTAAAATAGTACTATTAATTTATAAGCATTATTATCATCCTATATATATGTACACTCGTGTTATGCTGTTAGTACACATTTGTTTCTAAAAAAAAAAAAATTATGTTTAGGTACTGCAATCAAATTTTAATGAAAAAAAAAATTAATGACTTGAGTTATAATCTGATTTAATTTATTAAGTTGATTTTATTTTAATTGTACAATAAAAAAAAATACAATGATAGTAAACACATAAAAAGTAAAACAAAAAAAATTAATCATGACAACTTAAAAAAAAAACCTTGAAAGCATCGAATTGAATAAAAAACCTGACTTAAGTTAAGCCAAGGTAACATGATAAACATGTAACCTAAATAATAAAGATCAAGTCAACTCAAGTTAACCTATCAAATCTGCAACCAGGTTATAAGATATAGATAACCCAATAGAAAAGAAATCGAAGAAAACCACAAAGCTAATTTTTTTTTTAATGAAAATCAATGTTGAATGATGAAATTAGAAGAAAAAATTTCAATCCCTGACAAATCCAAGATTGAAGGATGTAAATTGGAAAAAAAAAAAACTAATAACACAGAAGAATCAAAAACCAAAAAGATCAATTAAAGGAACGAGGATAAAAAAAATATAGAGGGCATCTATAAATTTTTAATTGAAAGGTAAAATTGAAAAGAAAAAAAACTTCAATAAAAGGATACATAAATCAAAAGAACAAGGACAAAAAAAATATACAATGATTTTGGATTGATGAATAAAATTGAAAACCAATGAAAAGTACACAAAAAGGTAAAGAAAAAAATCAAAAATAAAAAAGATTGAGAATTAAAGTGAAAAAACAACACATGATAAATTGGGATTGAATGATGAAATTGAAAAAAAAAATCAAACTACAAAAGAGTAAAGGATAAAAAAATTAAGAATCAAAATAATAAGGATTAAATTCGAAGAAAAAACAATCAAGTGACTGCTCTAAAGATTTAGGGGGCTAGGCATGGAAACCTAAATGGAGAGAGAAAGGAAGAAGAAGAAAAAGAAAAAAGAGCTGGAAATGTCAAACTAGATGCCCGTCGACATCACATGTTGACCACTAATGGAGGGGATGCTGAGACTAATTGGACATTTCCTCAAAAGTCATCGTTTAGCCTTCAAGCGTTACTGCACGAGTTGCTTGGGCCAACCCGCTTAACATCTTGGTTAGGTTATGAGATCCAGATAACACGACAAAAAGTAAAATGAAGAAAATAACAAAACCTAATTTTCTTTTAAAAAAATCAACGTTAAATGTTAAATCATGAGAAGAAAAGGATAAGAAAAATAGCAATTATAAGATAAAAAAAAAGGACTTAAGCCTATTAAAGTCAACTCATCAACCCAACATGTTAAGTTATGAGGCTGAGATAACCTCATAGCAAAAAAAAAAAAAAAAAATTGAAGAAATTCACAAAACCTAATTTTTTAACGAATAAAATGATCAAAGATGAAATTGCAAAATAAAAATCAATTAGATGAAGGATATAAAAAAATAACAATTAAAAGAATGAGAACTATATTTGATATAAAAATCAAATTAAATAAAGTCTCAAGAGATGAAGTCTAAAAGAAAAGAAAATACTAGTTAAAAGAATGAGGACTACATTTGATATAAAAACAAATCAACTTAAATTTTAAGGACTGAAATTGAAAAGAAAAAAATAAGAAGAATGAGATTGGAATCTAATATAAAAATCAAACAAAACTTAATCTAAATGGATGAAATTGAAAAAAAAAACTAATCATTAAAAGAATCTCAAACAATCAAAGATTAATAAAAAAAATGAGGACTATAAATGAAATGAAAATAAAATGGGAGGATGATTTTTTTTGCTTGGCCAGCACGCGTCCCTAGGCCACAAGAGAGAAAAAAAGGGGGAATTAAAAATCCGACCGCCATCAAACCATCGAGAACCACCATACACGAGCTAGCCCAATGGAAGCGTCGATACCTGCCGGAGATGGTGACACGAAGAAATGATGTTTTTTTGCCAACGTATGACATGTCATGCGCTACTTGAATGTGATGTCTGAACCCACGTGGGAGTGCTTTTTTCCAAGACGTTTGGTATTTTTTTCTTCTAATTTTATTCCTTTAAAAAAAACCAAACTAACCTTTATTCACGTTGTTTTAACACAAAAACCTATAAACTTTTGGACATAAGTGCATGAAAGTAATTATATTATATTATATATTAAAAATGAATTTACGAAGAAACCCTTCCATGATAGGCTAAATAATTCTGGCCACAAGGGTTTGACAGTAATTATACTGTGCAACCAAATACAAAAAAAATCAAAAAATATATATATTTTTTGTTTGAAATGCCTAATCTGACAAATAAAACCAACAATGAAAACTAAATCTCCATGAAAAGATAATTAAACCCCTCAAACCAAGGCTAATTTTTTTTATATATGTGGAGGCAAAATAGTTACTTTATTATAGAAATCCAAAATAATCTGTATGTCTACAGTGAAATAACCAGGCCCTTTAGAGTTTGTTTAAATTATTGATATTGTTATTTTTTTAAATTATTGTTTATATATATATATAATATATATATACACGTGGCGTCCCTTGGGGAGAATTTACTTGCATAAGATGAGAACAGAAAAGTTCTCTTCCCTATCTTTACCTTCGAAAAGTCTCCATCTTTTCAACTTATAAACCCCAAGAAAAACCAAACCAAATCAAACAAACCAGCCTTAAAAACGAAAACCCAAATCACAATATCGACCTGAACAACATAAGAATCATCGAAGATGGCGTATGTGGATCATGCGTTCTCAATAACTGATGAAGATTTAATGGTGGAGACATCGTATGCAGTCAATAATAAGCCTCCTATTAAAGAGATTGCTCTTGCTATTTCTCTTCTTGTTTTTGGTGTCGCTGGTATTGTTTTGGGCATTTTCATGACTTACAACAGTGTTGGCGGTGATAGAGCTCATGGTAATTTCAATTTCTTTTTCTTTTTTTTCATAGTTTTTGCCTCTTTTTTTTTTTTTTTCCTTTTCTGTTTTTAGATGTTTGAAGTTAAAGTTTTGTGCTTTTTTATTGGAGTAAGTTAGAATTGAATGCAAAATTAAAATTCCATTTTGATTTTTACCTCAATTAATAAGATTCCTGATTTCTGGTTTTTTTAAGTGGGTTTTGTGATTTTTATTTATTTAGCTGAAGGGTTAAATGCAAAATTAAAAAAACCCTGTTCATTTTTAGCAGAATTAAAAGATCCCTAATTTAGCTATTCAGTTTTTAAAATAGGTTCTTTGAAGACATTAAATCTTGGGGTTTGTTGTTTGATTTTGATAGTTTTAAAAACAAAAGAAAGAAAAGATGGGTTTTTTTTAATGGCTGTAATGTGTTAAAGTTTATTTTTCTTAAAAAAATAATGTGACCGAGATGCGATTTGAATTGAATTTTCGTGATCGAATCAGGGCTTTTCTTTGCAATATTGGGAGTGGTGCTGTTTATACCAGGGTTTTATTATACAAGGATTGCATATTTTGCATATAAAGGATACAGGGGCTTCTCTTTCTCCAGCATACCGCCTGTTTAATTGATGATAAGCAAGATCAAAAAATTGGAATCTTGTCCTCCACGCTTGTACATATCTTTCTCGAGTTGTGCTTCTTCTTTGATGTGCCTTCTCATGTTTTCTTTTTTAATAATTATGTGTATTAGATGGTAGTTTTCTAAACAATTGATTTGTTATTTGATGTAACGGGTTGTTCTTTCACGTCTATTAAGGATGTAATATAGTGATCACAATCTTTAGTTTCCATGTATTTCATGAGGCTTGAATCTTATTAAGCCCTGTACACCAAATTGGCAAATACGTATTATCTAATAGTTTTGGCTTGAGCGATCATTCTCATGTTTTTCATGATGCTCAGATCTCATTTAGCATGGACTTATTTACGTCTCCGCAATTTGTTAACATGGTACCTTTTTTGTTTGAGATATGACGTTGGATGAAAGTTTTATTATGAAGGTTATATAGTCTCGGAGGATGGTGCATAATGAATCAGTGTTACATTTAGAAAATTTATGGTAGAAAACCCAGTGTTTTACTTGACGTTGTGAATCTTTTTTCTTAAGATGTCTTGGTTTTTGCCTTGTGTCAGTTTTTAGTATTTAAATGCAAGGGGGGTCCTCAATGTCGTAATGGAAGCTTTCTATATTTCTTATGTTTGAAAGAGGAGGTCTATATTTCTTATGTTTGAAAGAGGAGGAACATCGAAAGCACAAAGTAATGATGCAGACTAGCTGTTTGTCGGTGTTTAAAAGTGGGAGTCTCATCTAGAAAAGTTCTATGTTTTGCTAGTATTAGGCTAAGCAAATCATATCTGTGTATGATATCCATTTCGTAACTTACTATGACTTGGTGGCATAACGTGATTGTCTTTCAAATCTTGATAGAATTGGGAAGGTCTAGGTGGGATTTTCTTCAGATTCAGCAAAGCTGTAATCGTACTATCAATGTCTCAATTCATTTTCGTCTACAGGTGGAACTTGTAAGGTCCAAAAATCAAGTTTGGAGTTTTTGTGACTCTTTATTCTGTAATAGGTTTTGAGTTCTGGTGGCACTCTAGTGTTTTATCCTTAAACCTGTAAACGGTTGGGTGTTATTTGAGATTCCCAGGAATGACATGGTCCTCTATTTCATGTTATTCTGTCACCTTTTCTAACTGGGAATGCTTGTATCCTAAGTTATGCTCCTCGGATGGTAAATGATGGTCAATTCTCCACAACCGTAGGTGGGTATTATTCCATTACAGCTGCTGCAATCAATGTTTATACTGGTTGTTTCGTTAATGAGAAGTATTTTTCGCCTCTTTCCTTTAACTTGCACTGGTTTCGGCAAGCATTTGAAAACTACTCTAGCAGCGGGCAGGATTTTAACCTGCCTAACCACAATGTACATCAAAGTGTTGGTTGGTGGCATTTGCACCATGACAAGTATTGCTACTTAACGCTGTGTTTTATTGTGACCATAAAATTTGGCGATGATAGCATGCAGGTAGTTCCCCAAATATCATTTGCGGGGCTGCCCGAAAGCCATGGTAGTATGGATTTACTTTGGTTGTGACTTGACTCGGAAAATATTTAGAAGCTTACGACAAACATTGATTTTACCTTCAACTCAAAAGGGCAAAGCGCAACTCGTTGTGTCATCAATGATGTTCATGAACTTGACATGTACACCAATTGATGCTCATTGCAGCAGTCCCCACATGCTTTGCAGAAGACACTTGACTTCGTAATTATTATAAAACGCCTGCCTAAATCACTGTAAAAGGCGTAACTATAGGGGCCTCCCACAATTTATGTTTTTATTTTGAGGAGATGGATTCTACTACGGTATTGTCTATCTTGCCAAAGATGATAGATATAGGCTCTCGGAAAGATTTTTTAGTTTCAGGGTGGTTTTTGAACATTTTTTTGCTAATTTGGGCTCATGGAAGGGTTTATTTAGGATGCGACAGTACTAATGCTGCCAACTGCATCGTTAGCTACTTGACTAGCTTCTTCATACATCACCTATATGGTTTTACATCAAAACTGGTTTACCCAGAACACATCCATTGTTTGTGAGATTACAAAAGATATGGGACAAGACCTACCTCTGCATCAGCACTGAATCCCTGCGCAAACTTTGCCAGAATATACCCTTGGATTGAAAACAAGGGAGATATAGCAATAATTATCAAGGATAACATCCAATTTGCTGCAAATGCTACTATCAAGGCTGTCACGATTGATGATATATTCTCAATGATCTCCAACAAGACTCCTAACTGTTGAAGCATCGGTTGATAACCTTGCACCAACTGCACCACTGCAAATGCAAAAGCATTCACCTTTTGAGTATTAACATTGTTTCGTAATTTAAAAATAAAAATAAAAATATTTCAAAGTTGTAAAATGAAAGTAGAGCCTGGGAATTTCTTGAACGCACCTCGAATTTGCAAGATCATCAAACCAGCTAATTTCTTGGCATGCAACTTTTTCAAATATTGTCATCGAACGAATTCGTTCAATCAACTTAGCCCCGGCAATCCCAAAAAGGTAACTTCTCAATGAAAGGGCTACAAAGGTAATCAAACCGATTCCCACACACACGATTGCCCAGAACTTGGAATCTTTTCGCATCTCCTCTGGAGGTTCTTGGTACATAGTAATGGCTTTCGATAGTAAAAGGCCAAGAATAGGGGTAACCATACCTAGTATAACTGAAGCAACGCTTCGAAACAACAAAATTGGCAGCTCGGGCTTGTTGACGTATAGAAGCCGTGTAATATAAACTAGTTTAGGCTTCTCATCGTGTTCATCATCATGGACGCTAAGTGTTAAGGAGCGTTGGCTTCCTGTTGAAACTCCGGTAATGGATCTTCGAAAAGGATGTCTCTAGCTCTGAGACATGGAGCCATACCTGGCAATGGACTTATCGGTGTCCAAATTCTTTTCCAACGTATTTGGATCAATATCCTGAGACTCTTCGGATTCATTGGCTTCTTCTTGGAGGCGAATTAATTGGGAGAAGGCCCCTTCTGGATCTTTTATCAGCTCATCATGGCTGCCTACAATGTTTGAAGATTTAGTTGGGGAACGATATAGAAATTTAAAGATGAAGCAGCAAGTATAGCAATACCTTTCTCCATAATTTTTCCCAAATGAACCACGCAAATGCAGCCATCCTACTCAATTGCTTGAAGCATAGGAATTATGGTGGTCGATCTAGATGTAGATTAGTTGCTCAAAAACTTGTCAAAATTAAAAATAAAATAAAGAAAACTAAGTTGCTCAAGAAAACATCTAGGAAACAACATATTACTCGGAAGAAAGTGGTTTACCTAGGACATTTGGTCAATGAATTTGGCAGAATTGGCAAGTTCAATTGCTGTTCTAATCTCTTGATCAGTTACATTTTCTTTTCCATATGCAATGTTCTCCTTGATGCTAGTCGCAAATAAAATAGGTTCCTGGCTAACGAGAACAATCATCTCCCTTATCCAACCAAGCTTGAGCTTCTTTGAATCAACACCATCTCTCAACACGACTAATAACAGTCGACTTTCCGCTTCCACTTTGTCCAACTGAAGCTGCAGTTGTGCCACTTGGATCTTGTAACGAAAATGCAGAAAAGATTTGAACATCAGGCCTGGCTGGATATCTGAAATACACATCTTTGAGTTCAATTTCTCCTTTCACATCTTCCAATTCCATGCACTAGTGTCATAGGGATCAATATTCGGTGTACGATTGATTGTCTCAAAGATCTTGTATATGCTGCAGCTTGCCCTGCTGCAAAAGCAGCCATGCATGGAGAACTCCGACTCAATGACATAGTCAATTGAAGATACCTCAAACAAATAAGGTTGTAGATTCTATCTAACTGGATATCTAACATCTTTGTGTTGAGACAATTAACACTTACAATTAACTTTCAGCTCGCTGTTATACTTCTCAATTGCATGTTTCTCCCCCGTGAAGGACAACCTTGTAGACGCAAGAAACATATACCAGTTAAAACTTTGATATGTGCCCAGGATCATTTTTATTTTATTATATTTTTATATTTAGAAGGATAAATACCCATTATTCTTTTGATGGTCGGAACTTTTGACCTAAATATCATATTGATGCAAATCTTATCTATTCAAAAAAGCTAATTTAGATGTTCACAAAGCCTGTTTTCTTCAAATTCAAAATATAAACTATTGAAAGGTATTTTGAACCTATAAAATCTAAATGTTTTCATGTGCAAATCAAATCTAGAAAAAATAGATTGGAGACACATCAATTTTTTAATATATTGGATATAATTAAACATATAAAAATAGATTGAACATGACATATAAAACATAAGAACATGTGGAACTATTTTTTATAAAACTATATATTAAAATAAAATTTGCAATATTGATATTTTTGTGATTCAATGCTTTTTAATGTTATTTTTGTCTTTTAAATAAAATAAGTACCTTTTCGTTTAAAAAAGCATCACATCTCATTTTTAAAGAAAAAGCTAATATACTAGTGGACTTGCTTTCATAAAAAAGAATTTCACTATAAAATATTAATAAATGTTTAATTATTAGAAAAAAATAATATAGTATTAGAAAAGGCTAATTATGTTTAATTTAATATAATTTTATTGTAGAAAAACTATCTTTTTTTTCATCAATGTTTCCACATTATTTCTGTTTTTTTTTCTATTTCTGAAAACAAAATAAATTAAAAGAATGAAATGGACGGAAACGATTATGTTACAAATAAATTTAAAATTTAAGAAGTAAATAATTAGTTATTGATATTAATTTATAATTTACTCCCTTTCATTCTTAAGACTTCTCTCTTCACTAGTTTTTAGTTTTTTACACCTCCAAGCTCCAAACCACCAAACACGCAACAAACAGAGAACTAATAAGAGAAGTTGCTTCTGTAGCAACTGAAAGATGAAAATGGAGGAGCACCAAGAAAACAGCAAGAAGAGAGCCCGCAAAAGAAAAACGAGAAAACCAATAACCGCTTCCGCTTCCGCTTCCGCTTCTCTCCCTTAACGGCACTACCACCATATTCCCTCTCTTACTAGCTGCAACAACCCAACCCTCCAACACTCAAAACAACACGCCCAGTAATAATTTCGAAATATTAATCAATAAACTCTTAACCAAATTACACCACTCTCACCTTTCAAACAACCAAACATTTCCCATTTCAGTCCTCTCTTTGTTTCCTATCCTCATGAACTCCAAGTAATTATTTCCTCTCTCCTTTTAATTTGGCGCATTTTATCGAGCAGTTGGTGGGCGTTGCTGATTCTTGGAAATAATTGTTTCAGGTGTGCAGCAATTGCGTGTCGAAGTGCGGATATTGTTGGGTTGGCTTCGCTGGTGTCAATGGAAATGAATGAACTGGTTGCTTTGGATGTGGGGACAGTGAAAGGTTTGATCTTGATGTTAGTGATTAGAAAAAGGAAACTTTCAGTGGCTGTTTGTGATGCCCTTTTGGATTTGTCCACTACTTTGATTGGAATACAAAGGTTATTGAAGTTCTCAGCTTTAGAAAGGCTTGTGTGATTATTTTTAACTATGGTCTTCATTTCTTTTCAAAGGGTTTGGTTTCATATGAAATTTGGTTTTCTTGATTGATTTAAAGTATCCCAATTTCCATTTATGATGGAAAGAAAATGGTATATCTATTAATTTGCTTAAAAGGTTTTATTTTTCTAAAAAAAAGGCTTTGGACTTTATTGTTTTTGTGATTTTAAGTAGTGCTGAAAATGTAAACGTTTCCATTTGTATATTGACTTAACATCCATTAGTTTTGGATTTCTTCAGGTTCCTGCATCTTCGATATTGGTTTCTTTAGATAATGAAGATGGGAGTAGTATTGCCTGTGCCAGGATAGCTTTTAAAGAAGATGGACATTCAGTGTCACTTCTTCATACTGCTATTACTTTAATTAATACTTGCAACATTGAGCAATTGGAAAAGATCCCATCGAAGCTGTCTGAAAAATTCTTGGATTATATGAAAAGTTTGTGGGAAAAAGTGCACAATCAGATGTTACTTGGCAATGCTTGGATGTCCTTTCAAGAGAGGGATTTAAATTTGAGCAATGTTACAGTTAACAATCTGGCAGAAAGTATTTTTAGCTTTTCTATTAATACCAGTGAATTTGTGATTCCTTTGCCATCTGTGTTAGTTGAAAGAAAGATCTTTGGTTGAAGTGAGCTAAGTTTTGAAAATTTCATGTTACATCACTGGGAACCTCTCCTTCTCATGTAAGAAGGCTTTCAGGGTACTTAATTGAGGAAGATGACATTTTTAGTTCAATTGCACAATCTCTAAACTGAAAGAAGCATCTCCTACCTTTGTTTCATCTGTACTTCAAAGTTTTGTTTCATGTGTACCTATTACTTCAGATGAACTGAACATCTTAAGTTTCCTGGAGGAGGTGAGAAGTGAATTGGGTTGTCCTATAATCAACCAGCAGGACATATGAATACTAAGAACAGAGCACCCTTCAAAGAAAGAGGTGCATTTCTTTCAAAATAAATTTGATCCATCCTGCTTTAGGAAACATGCTTTCAATGCTATGGATATTATGAAATGTGAAGAAGCATTTAAAGAGGGCTATACAATAGCTCTGAGTTTTGGCGTACAAGTATTGCAGCTCTTGCAAATGCTTACAAGTATATACTTGACACCACCTAATTCTCAGGGATGGGATCGTCACTGTGATGACCACTGTGTGTTTGTATGCCAACTCTTTGGAACCAAGCAATGGACAATCTATTCACAACCAAATTTGCAGTTACCTCGCTTGTATGATCCTCTTGATAGAGAACAATGTTTTGTGGAAGAAAATTCTTTGGCTGGATATAGAAAGTTCCTGTTGAGAGAAGGTGACATTTTGTATATTCCAAGAGGCTTTCCTCACGAGGCATGTACACATGACGGTGGGTCTAGTGATTTAGCCAGATTTTCCTTACGTCACATTTGGTATTGAGGTGGAACCTCCTTTTGAGTAAGTAAAAGTTCATCCTTTACTTTTCTCTGCGTCTTACATGTTGAAAAATTATGTTTGCTTAGCAAATTTGTTTTTCGTCTCTAATCTCTAATCTGGTTGATTTATGAAGTTAATGGGGCGGGGTTTATTACGCATGCACTTGCTCACAGCAGGATGGCATTAATCCCTTGCACCTCTCCCCTAGAAGACAGATACACGTATGACCAGTCAATGAACTACTGATTTTATCGGTTGATAATATCCAAGTGTATCCTCACCTCCATGTCCCCCAGCAGTTACCTTTGACTGACAATATCTGCCAAGGGCCATTGATCCGTTGGAGCTAGCTAATATCCGTTTCCTCAAACAGAATAATTAATTACTTTGTAGGGGCATTCAATGTATGGGTTGGATTCTAGGTAACTTCTGTGATGGCCCGTGAATGGCCAATGCACTCAAGAAATATGGCTTCATTAGGAGTTATCATGAATCCTGTTGGTTTTGGGAGAAGGGAGTACTAGTTGTTTAAGGATAAGGAGTCTATTGAAGTGCACTATATTTGCAGTGATACGGAAATCTTTGGGTAGCTGAATTTAAAGAACCAGTCCTTATCAAGGCAGTTATTTGCAATATGATTGTTTTTTCACCTTTTATTCTCTTTTAAGGTCTATTGCTTCAGAGGTATTTAGGAGGTTTATTTTTCTCAGGTTAGGAGGCCCTTTTGCTCTGATTTTCTAGTTATTGTCTTCTAAGGAAAATACCTTGCAATCTTAGTCACTTTTTTCTCCAATAAATTCTTTGAAATAATAATCACCAAAAAGTTTCCTTTTGTGTTTGCGGTAGTTGATGTACCTAGGATTTTATCAATGCCATTTCTCATCATATGGATCTCTTTAGTCTAGATTGAAAAGTTTTTTGACTGATTCAATTGATGTTGTTTACAAAGCTGGAAACTCAGCAGCCCATGTGGACTGGCCCCTGTTATTGACAAAATTATTTAATGAAGACATTTTGTCTCTGAGACAGAGACATAGTTTTGGGCTAATGTCTCTGGAAAAGCTAACTCATGGACATGTCTTTAAAATATATACAAGGCGCACAGTAAGGCTTGTGCCAAAGGATTATCTAAATGATAATGGTTGAAACTGATGTACAAGAAGAACATTTTGAATGACTAAATTGTGTCAAAACTATACATGCGGTTAAAATTTCTTATTAATGTTTAGATTGTGTTACATTTTTTACTGCTCAAGGAAAAACTGAAACGAGGACAGATAAAATCTGGTGGTCTTTTATGCGGTAATATTCCTGCCTGATGCTGTTCACTAATGAAATGTTTATGGCATGCCAAACTCATCAAAATCTAGGATGAATATTCTATTTGGCGTTGCTTCAGTGCAGTTTAGATGAATTGAATCATGGAATTTCAAGCTCTTGTGTAGTTTTTATATTATGAATGTTCTAATTGACTAAATTTTATGTTCCATGTTTCCAAAATGGCATGAAAGGACATGATTATGGAATCTTATCAAAATTGGAATCTTTGATGAAATTAAGATTTATGGTTATCTTGAAGACCATTTCTCATGTGTCCTTTGCTGTATTTCACTTAATCGCAGGTGGGAGGGTTTTGCACATGTTGCACTCCATTGCTGGTAGCAGACCCAAAAACAGCTGCATCGTGTTTCAGTTGAGCCATTGTCTGGAATTCTGGATCTGATGCCTGTGACTCTGTTGCATGTAATGATTGAATTAATTGGGGCTTCTGATTCTACCTTGCGGGAAGCTTCCTTGGTGCTCATTTTTGCCTTTGGAAGCCAATGATTGGCTTAATTTGGACCAGAAAACCACATTCAACAATATTATTGATCAAATTAATAAGGCATCGAGGTTCTTGGAAGTATTCAGTAGTGTGGAAGTAGCTATTGAAACGAACAAGGATCCTTTTCATCGGATGAGGTGGCTCAGGCTTCTCTATTAGGAGACAGAAACCATTCAAGAACATGATTGGAATTTAGCTTTCTACGAATTTCAAAATTTATTTCCTTCATGTGCTCAAGTTAAATCTAAGTTCTGTGATGAAGTGTTATTTGAGGATGTGATTGATAGCTACAAACTACTACTCGAGAAGTACAAGAAAGCCATATATGAATGGAATGCGCGCGCTACTTCGTAATGTATCTCTTTCCTCCAAATTAGATTTAGATTATCATGTTTTTTTTTCCCGAATGTGTTCTGCCCTATCAGATTCGGAGGGCAGCCCATACCAGGAATTGGTTTATTGCATTTGTTAAAACAAATCACAGGTATAATTTGATCAGTAAAGCCTGTTGACAAAGTAATATCTGTCACTTTTATAGTCTGTTTATATGCTACAAGTACAATTTGATTAGTGAAACCTTGAGAAAACACAAATACCGCTCATATACTGCCAGCAGAAACATATATTCATCCTAATTGTATTGGTGTAATTAATACATCGTTAACTAGTTGATTAAAAATGAAGTACATGTATGCAGCATTTCTTCATCTGAAATCTTAAAGAAAGATATTTTAGGGTTTGGGATGCTTTGGAGTTGGAGTTGGATGAGTTGTCACGCCATGGTAATCAACGTGGTAAACAAGATCATCTAAATTATCTCGGCTGCTTGGATACGCCAGTTGCCTAGAATCTTCCTTGATTGTTGCTTGCTCAGTCTTTTCATCAAGAACCTGCAATCCGCACATCTGTACTTGTTACTTTTGGAATATCAATTGAGAAATGGAACGGAAAAAAACAAGTGTCTAAAGCTATTGTGATTGTTCAAGATCTCGATGTAAAGTTGGACGGACAAGGTATTTCTATCACCAAACCGTTAGCTTTGTTGCTTCCAGGCACACTCAAGCTAAGGATCAGAACGTGGACACTACTGTTAGGCACAACAGATCCTACCTTGGTATTCTCATGCTCATCTCTGAGGGTGACCGATGACATCCTCTGTTCGCTCATGGATCTCTGTTCTCTCATGGATCTCCTTCCTGTGAGGAAAAACATGGAAGGGGAAGAAGAAGAACAGATGTTCTGGGAAAAGAAATAAAAAGCAGTTGTAAGCATCGCCAACAAGAGAAGATGCAAGAGTTTCATTATTCTTGCCGAGGACTTTTGCGCTCTCTCCAGGATGAAAGAAAGCTGTGGAAGAGCAAATAAATATACACAGAAGAGCACTGAAGGCAATGCCTAGAGATAGAGAGAGAGTCAATTATTGATAGAGGGGCAGGGGGGACATGTTTGAGCCCATGCCTGTGATTCTGTTGCTTGTGAGATTGAAAAATACCATAGACCATGCCAGGACTAACTTTGCAGACTCTCCTCGATGCTATTATTGCCCAAATTTACACCATTTTCCCTTGTAGGATTTGACAGTGGAATCATGGTGTTTTTTTTTTTTGAAGGCTGGTAAAGCAAGGAATTCCTTTCATGAGTGTGTTCAATGTCAAACAAAACCAAGTGTGTTTGAACCATTAATCCATGTTTTGTCCTCACCAGTAAGGACTCGATTTGGTTATGTCATCATCCTTTTGCTGTATTTGCTATTCTCTCTCCTACACACCATCTTTACAAGGCATATCAACATGAATCATGAATTTGCTGTATAACTACTTTTTGCTAATATTTGCTTGTCATATCGCCCCCGCCCCACCCCCCCCTCCCGCCCCCACACCCCCCCCCCCCCCCCCCCACACACACACACACACACACACACACACACACACACACACACACACACACACACCAACTTATCTATGTTTTGTTGCGGGATAAATCAAAAATCAATTTTAACATAAAAAAATTATATGTAGTGACATGAACCTCGTGATCATATGATTATGGAACCACAATTAAGATTGAAATTTGATCTTAAAAAGTCTAAAAAAATCTGATAGAAGTGTGATACAATGAAAACTTGTTCTAAGAAACCTACACTATTGAAATGAAGTCAAATGCACCACGAAATCAGTTAATTTTTGATAAGTTAAATTTAGTTCGTTCAAGAATCAAAGAATATAAGAATCTCTCTTATATTTTAAACTGAAAAGTTCAGAAGTATTATTGATCAAAAAGTTGTTAAAACTTAGGCTTACAAGAGTTTAAGTACTTGTTGAAAAACTAACCTTAATAGATCTATCTTTGTGGGATGAACTGATTCACTTATAAAACCAACTCAAAATCTATACTAGTAAGCCTCAGCCTTGATCCAAATAAGCCTTGGGTTTTAGCTGAAAACAAATTATTGACTAAGCCCAAATAAGCCTTGGGTTTTAGCTGAAAACAAATTATTGACTAAGCCCAAATAAGCCTTAGGCTATAGCTGAAATAATAAAAATAAAACTTATAAATTAATTCCATATGCTACCGTGAGAAGAGAAGAAGAAGAAGAAGAAGAAGAAGAAGAAAAAACAATACAATTATGATATAAGACTTATTTATAGCCTACAATGTTGCTTAAAGGTCCTAGAAATCAATTTGTCATTAAATATCACCAATCTTAATTTCATTGTGTAGCTAGGATGAATAAAAAATTATTGTAAGAAAAGAATTTTGAAACATTAACGAATTCTTACCACATTTAAAAATTATATTGCAGTCCATTAAAAATTATTTTGGAATTTTTAGATTAATTTATACATCAATCAAAATTGTAATTTATTAAAGATACATCCTTATATTACATAATTATAAATCTTAACTACTATTGGCTCAAAAGTTCCAACTTTAAATTGATATATCTGTTTTTGGTATAATTAGCTAATAACAGCCCCACTCACTGATTGAGAAGCAATGTATAAGATGAAAATTTTTTAAACATCCTCTTGAAACTTCAATTTCAATCACTCTCAATTTAAAATAGAAATTATCACGAGTTTGAAAGTAGCCATGTGTATTCTCTATGTTATACCTTTTAATCCTTTATTTTTTAATTTTTCATTTCTACCACAATTTCAAACTTAATGTCATATCATATGTATTCTCTATGTTATACATTTTAGTACCGTATCTTTTAATTTTTCATTTCTACCACATTTTCAAACTTAATGTCATCTAATTAGGATATAGAAAAAAAATTAAAGGAAAAAAAAAGTAACTACTTCATTGTTCATATAAAAATAAAATAGTCGAGAAAACACCTTGGCTAGTTTAATGTATGAATAATGTTAATTTCATACATCCTATTAATTTCTCAACATCAACCATCCCAATTGAGGTGGGTTTTACTTGATTTGATTCAAATATGAAGACAAATGTATGATTCACTTATCTCATCATCTAACTTATAGTACCCTAACCTTATATTTTATCTATTTATTAATTTTTTTTATAACCCTTGTAAAACAACTATATAATTTTTACTTTTTACATATATTTCACTTTATATATAACAAAAAAAATATTTTTCTTTATTTTGTTAATAATAATAATAATAATAATTAATTCATTAATTATTACTAATTAGTAATTAAGAATATGTAAAATTAGTATGTTAGTATCCCTTATTATTATCTATTATTTTTTTTTTTTATCAAATACGTTACAAAGTAGCAAATGATATAAATTAGATAGTTGATGTATTGGTTTAAGAAAAATATATAATATAAATAAATTCAATAAATATTAAGCACATAATTTAACATTATATACCTGATTTTTAAAAATAAAAAGGATCTTGAATGATTACATGTAATTATATACTTTAAATCACATGTTTTATTAATATTTTAAATAGAAAACAATATTATTGAGTAAGTCAAATTCTTTGTATAATTTTTTCCAGGAATTGATTTTGTAAGTTGCTACAAAAAATTTAATAAGAGAAATGTTTTTCTAATATAAAAGAAAGATGAGTCAGGTCAGTATATATTCAGTGGGTACAAACCAGTGAAGAAGACTTTTTATTCAATTCAACTAAACTGAATGCGGGCAAAATAGGGATGATTAATATGATTATAAAGATGCATGTGAATGAGGTTTCAGTTATTTTTTAATGTGTTTTTTTTGTTGAAAAAATATATTAAAATAATATATATTTTTATTTTTTAAAATTTATTTTTGATATCAAGATATCAAAATAATTTAGAAACATAAAAAACTAATTTTAAATAAAAAATTAAATTTTAACAAATCCCTGTTTGGACTGTATTACTAAAAAAAAAAAAAATATGTCAGGTTAGGTGCGGGTATATAAATAACATGAAATGACAAGAACCATTCTCATCCTATGTTTACTTAATTCTATCCAAGACTCTAATTCTTTTATTGTACCAAAAAATAAATGAAAATGTAATTTTGCTATAAACTGTAATTTATTTATTTTTAAAATAGAGGTAAGGTGAAAAAATAATTAAATTACAATATAGTCATAGTAATTTTTCCTATTTAGTTCTTAAAAATCAAAATGTTTTTGCACATCACTTACAAAGCAGAGAAAACTCTATTCTCGTCAATGATTATTTTCTACCTATAAATCACCTTAAAAAACACCTTCAATCACCAAACCAACATGACAAGATAAAATAATTAATAACGAGCACCAACTTCTATATCAATAGTATCACGACCAACAACTTACCATGAGATTCCTGCAACTCCAAGTATCACAAGATACCTATAACACCATTTTTTTTGAGGTATGCTTAGGCTTATAAATATCTTGGATTAAGAGATAATTATTGAAGTTATTTAAGTTCATTTAAAAACTTGGCAACAATTCATTCAACCATTATGCACTCATGTATTTATTCCTTTATCTTTCCTATACATTACATATTTATATATCAACTCCAATATTAGTAATATATTTGTTTATGTATTAATTGTATAGCTTTTTTCTAGAAAGAGCTATAACAGTCATCAACAATGGAATAGTCACTAGGCTATGAATTAATCTATGATAGTACAGTTTGAATACCTATAGCACAAATTCTACACAAACAAATTTGTTTGAAGAATTATGATCAGAGTCTTTGTTTGAATATATAATTTAGAGGGGATAAAGTGAATTCCTCGCATTTAGGATAATAATAAAGAAACAAAAACCCAAAATTCAACTAAAAAGAGTTAGTCAAGCACCAAGTATTTGAAAAAATGGTGTTTTAATTATCACATTAGCTGAGACATAGATGGAAGATAATATATCCCAGGAAGTGATAGAAGCACAACTTTAATTAGCTGTCAAATGGAGTCCAACCCTGTGGGTTAGCTTACCCCATGATCCATCCACTCAGGTTGAATCAAGTTTCTAATTGAACCTCTACATCGTTGATGATCTGACCTAGCTACCCTTTGAGAAGAAACAAATAATAACTTTTTTTATTATTTTATTAGAAAGAGGATAGAACATAATCAATATATGACGGGCGTTGATTCGATGACTTACGAATTGATAATTTAATTTCTCAATTTAAAACTATATTACAAATATCTCTATTCTTATATTTATATAACAGAGATAGGTATAATTAGCTTATATATAAAATACCTTCCTTCAATAAATATAATAATACAAAACTAATATTTTTCCGATATTCTTTGTACTATATAGCTTGGTGAATTGAAATCATAACTAGAAAATTTATAGGTCATATAAAAATATATAGATTAGATTTTATCACAAGAAGATCTCTTTTATTTATAAATTATTTTCTATATAATCCATATATAAATTATGCTTTATCAAATATATTATATTTACTATAGTATAATATTTAGTATAGTATATCATGAGAAACCTGGATGACAGTAAGAACAAATATTATAATGATAATAAGAATTTTTAGAAAAATATTAAGATTTCTATATATATATATATATATAAAGCAAAGAAATTAATAACATCACTCTTGATATTATTGAAGAAATTAAGGTGGGAAGTTACTAATATGTTTGCATATGCGTAGACAATTGACCCCAAATTCAAAACAAAGACTTCTTTTGTTTTCATACGCAGGGAAATTGTTTGGAAATATACGGTCCAGGGGCCGGAGAGTAGACTCAAATCAATCAAAGTCTAAATTTAATTATTAATTAATTAAAACCCTGTGGAAATTAATCGCGAGGTCAAACATGATATGGAAGGAATGAAGGAAGTTTTGGTTTCCCCCAAAAGGGTCATGCATGGCTCTAACGCACCCATTAGGACACTCTCTCACCATGTTTAGTTGTCATTAGCACTGTAGTTATTCACAAAAAAAAAATATATTTAAATCATTTATATATTCCTAAATTATATCCGAAGACTTGAATATTCTTGTATAAAGTCACCTCCTAACCCCTTCTCTCCATTCGCCAATTATATTCATCATCTTCTCTTTCTCTTTTCCCCTCTCTCTCTCTCTCTCTCTCTCAAACATGGAAGAAGAAGGGTACTGTAACACAAGACTTGGGCTTGGACTAGGAGGTGAAAACTATGCGCCATGGCCGCAGAAACAGAAGGAGAAGCCTGTGGTACGTCTAGACCTCTCATTTACACTCTGCCCTGATCAAGAAGATTCCATGAATATAGATCATCATGGCAAGGCAGAGGGGGCATGCTACAAGTCTGAAGAAGACGAGGATTATGGAAATAAGAGAAGTGATCATTCCATTGATAACAGCTGCATGTATGGTACTGGTAGAAAGAAACTCAGGCTTACAAAAGACCAATCAAGCTATCTTGAGGAGAGCTTTCGAAGGCATCCCACTCTTAATCCGGTACCCTTTTTTGCTGCTCTTTATATATTTCATTTTTTCCCTTCCTTGTCAGGCAGTTTGTGCTGCTGACTATTACTCCTGATCTTTGATTAGATATCAGAAAATCAAATTATACACATGTTTTTTTTTTTTTAATATCATTATTGTTAGTACTTGTAAATTATAATATTTAATTTTGCCTGGAAACTTTAATTTTTAGAGTTACAAATTAATAAACCTCTCCCTGCATGACCTTTTTTGCTTTTGCTTTTATTTATAATTTGCTATATAAATCCTTGATTCAGTTATCAAAAACATTAGTTTAATTTCAATTTATTTGTCTTCCCCTCCCCTCCCCTCCCCTCCCCTCCTGTCTTTAATTTATTTATCCAGTGACTAAATAAAGGATTTCACCTCATGCACGCAGGCTAAGAAGCATGCACTCGCTGAGCAATTGAATTTAAAGCCGAGACAAGTTGAAGTCTGGTTCCAGAACAGGAGGGCAAGGTAATAACTCCATAACTCAGTTTGTGCATTTAAATCCTTGTTGTCATTTTTTCGTTGGTTTCTTTTTGGGTATTCGGTTTCTTCTCTACAGTAATAATGGTGATAAAAATAAAAAATAAAAACAATTAACGTGCATGCAGGACCAAGCTGAAGCAAACAGAGGCAGACTGTGAACTCTTGAAGAAATGTTGTGAAAGTTTAAGCAATGAGAACAGAAGATTGAAGAGAGAATTGCAAGAATTAAGGTCACAAAAAACTGGACGGTCGTCGTCGTCGTCGTCGCACTCTCAACTTGCAAAGGATTTTGGTACAATTAAAAAGTGTCCTTCATGTGAGGAAAGCACCACAACTGATCAGAAAGAAATGTAGCCGTTTTTGACATGGTCCATAGGAGCTAGCAAGCAAGCAAGCAAGCAATTTTAATTAATTGTAAAGCGGCTATCGATCATGCATGGTAGTACAAAATTAATGATTCTAGTAGCTAGGTTTATATATAGCTGAAATATTTCATCAACACTGCTTTATGTAAATCAATAATTATTATTATTATTATATATTATTATTAGTCAGACTATAAAATACCAAATAATTTGAAGTGATGAACAATTCAACAGGGGATCGATCCGAGGGTGTGCCCCAAGTCTCGTACCGAATAGATAAGAAAGCTCTTGGTAGAATAAATTAACAATTTGTTTGTGGAATTCTATGGGAATGTAATTCGATATATACATCCTTCTACATGGGTTCATTTTGACCAACTACTTTTCTTACTCTCTCTCTCTCTCTCTCTGTGACACCTACATTAATTTTTTTAAAAATTTCTCCATTAAATCCCAAATGAAAAGGTTAAAAAAAAAAAAAAAGGACGGAAGTGTTGAAGGATTTGCAAGTCAATATATATATATATATGGTTTTAATTATATACTTAACAAGCAGGCAGAGTAACTGGCCAAGCCAAACTACAACAGTGTTTTTGGTGGTCACCGTTGGGATTGATTCTTAATTAGTTATAAATAATGAAAAAAGAAATCCACTCAGTCACATAATTATGAAGTTTGACTTTAGCATTTAATTTTGCTTTATCATAATAAAGATTGCTTAATGAGCTGCTTTGTCATTAATATATATAGTTGGCACCATAACGCCAACCATATGATATACTTATTCAATTAATTTTCTATCAAGTTAAGTTGTAAAATTATAGAAGCCAAGTCTTCGAAGTAAGTTTATTGATGGACCAAAAACATTATGATAATAATACATGCCTTTTGTTTAAATTCTCCACCCTTATTATATTGACCAAAAAGTATATATATATATATATATATAAATAAATGGACTCGTGCAAGAGGAATTCCATGGGTTTGGCTAAAGAGAAAAGAATACCATATATAATCATGGCAATAAAAGGCTATGAACTCAACTCGCACCGGCATGTTTATTATCTAGATGATATATTTATTTTTGTATTTTAAAAATGTTTTTATAATATATTTTTAAATTTATTATTTTAAGTTATTCGCTGAAATCAAAAATAAATTTTAAAAAATCAAAAATATATATTATTTTATATATTTTTAAATAAAAAGCCAAACCAGCTAAAAAAGAGTCTGTTTTCTGATTAGAAAAGGAGCG
>Ga0325414_1000180_pt1 | contig 43349 bp, 21 predicted proteins | sample PopdelMetagenome_8_FD_206183 | JGI IMG/M metagenome (GOLD analysis project Ga0325414, IMG submission 206183) | Populus deltoides microbial communities from Bellville, Georgia, United States - Leaf-PdKOR-R3 | ecosystem: Host-associated > Plants > Phyllosphere > Phylloplane/Leaf | place: USA... | reverse complement strand
AATGATAATGATAATCCATGTTTAAGTATTGTAATAATTATATAATGTGTGCATGCCTTTTATCGACGATAATCACATCTTTTGTACATGCATCAATAAGATGGTGGTTTCGTTGCAAGATGCGGCTCGAGTACACAAATCTCTCTTCCACATTCTGTTTATTTTTATATTTTAAAATAAATTTTAAAAAAAATTAAATTAATATTTTTTTGATATTTTCATATCATTTTGATACAATAATATTAAAAATAATTTTTAAAAAAATAAAAAATATTATTATGATATATTTTCGAGTGAAAAACACTTTGAAAAGTAACAACAACCACTCTTAAACAATGGGGTGTGTTTGGGATTGTAGTGGTGGTGGCGGTTCAAAGTGTTTTTCGCTTAGAAATGCATCAAAATAAATTTTTTAAAAGAAAAATTATTTTTAATATCGGCACATTAAAACAATCTGAAAACATAAAAAACATTTCATTTAAAGCAAAAAAAAGTTCAAAATTTGAGGGAACGCGGTGCCCAAACACACCCATAACCTAGAGACAGCATGGACTTGACTATGCCTCGAATCCTATGGATTTGACTTATTTGTTTTTGTGTTTTAAAAGTATTCTTGAAAAAATTTAAATTTATTTTATTTTTTCTTTGCTTCAAATTAATATTTTTTAGTATTTTTAAATCATTTTAATGTACTGATGTTAAAAATGATTTTTAAAATAAAAAAACATTATTTTAATGCATTTCTGAGTGAAAAATACTTTGAAAAGCAACGACTATCACACTTTCAAACACTTTGTTAATCTTTATGTGCTTTAGAGCCTGTTTGTTTTAGTGATGTGGCCATGCTTTTAAAAAAAAAACTATTTCAAATTAATTTTTATTTTTTTGTGTTTTTGGATCATGTTGATGTCAAAAATATATTAAAAAAATATTATTTTAATGCATTTCCAAGTAAAAAGCACTTTGAAAAGTAACTTATCACAACGTCAAACACTACTTTAGTGTGTATTTAGTATTGTGGTCATTGAACTTTTTAAAAATATTTTTCGCTTGAAAATACATAATTGTTTTTTTTAGATTTTTTATTTTAGACATTAACGCATCAAAATAAAATAAAAAACACTAAAAAACATCAATTTAATGTTATTTCAAGGCAAACTCATTTTTGAAAAATATCAAAAAGCAAAAATTATGACACTCTCAAATGGGTTCTTAATCTTTGGTGTTTTGAACTCAGCTCTTAAACTCGAGCTCATCAAAACCTCAAATGGCTAGGAACCAATTCTCAGGTGTCATAGACCCGAGACATAAACACTTTTAATTTAGTCACCACTCGATTCCCTTCTTCTTGATCTGTTGGCTTTCCATACTCGATCTTAATAGATCCCCAAATGCCCTTGTTCCAACCTAATCTTTGAGTGAATCAAACTCTTTGAATACTTGAACTCTTTTTATGTTTGAACATTAGGCACTTAGACTCGATTCTTTGAAGCTTCATACTTGTTCCCATCTCAATCCTAAGGCACACTGGATTTGGTCTTGGACAAATCTATTGACACCTTACTCTTGATTTGATCTGATTTTTAAACTCTAGACCCGATCTCAACCCTAATGGCTATCATATTATATATTTTTACTATTATTTTACCTTATATTATAATGGCTATATCATTATACCTTTGTTTTTTTTCCCTCCTAAACAACCTATTTATGATAGGGGAACCACAAGATAATGAAGAGTTGCAGCCAACTCAAGAACTGCAGGAAGATGGAGAGATGCAACCACTTCAAACAAATTAAGTTCATTCAGAAACCAGCCATCATTAATGAAGTTTTCAAAGACTTTGAATCTAATCTTTAAAGCCTATTGAAATTAATAGAGTTAATATGGTAATTGACCGGATCCAAACATTCTTTCTTTATTCATGCATTTTAATGTCATATAGAGTTTTATTGGCTTGTTGTTATGTTTAGTTGGGTGTAATCACAAAAGAGATACATTGATTTTACAAAAGTTATTCAGATAGAATTCCTATTAAGTTTCGGAGCTACTCTTCGTCTTGTTGAACGATATCAATAATCTTCGTCTTCGTGAACGAAATCACGATCCAACAGCATCTTGTGTTGCATCAAGTGGTATCAGAGCCAGGTCTTATGATGGATGGGCAAGATAATGATACTGGAAAGCATTTTACAAGGATAGAACAGAGTGTAAAAGGAATGGCTAGGAATATTAAAATGTTGAATGAAATTATTAAAGGCTTACAAATTAACGCCCCACCCCCACAAGTCCAGAGAGCATCCCTTATAGTTGCAAGGGAAAGACCGAACTTGCGTGAGGAATATGTTGTCCCTCTACATATTAAACATGAAGATGAAAATGAAGAGGGTTTTGGAGGTGACTTCAAACCATGTGCTAGAAATGGGAACCAACAAGGTGATTCCTATAAAATGAGGGCTGATCTACCTTTTTTTCAATGGTGTGGTAGATATTGAGCAGTTTCTTGATTAGATATATGAAGTAAAGCGTTTCTTTGATATTATGAGGATTAAAGTTAAACGTAAGGTGGATTTTGTAGCTTATAAGTTACATGGAGGTGCTGGTGCGTAGTGGCAGCGTCACCAAGATTTGTTGAGGTCTAGAGGATAACCTCTTATTCGAAATTGGACTCAGATGAAAACATTCTTAAAGGGTCATTTTCTTCCATTAGATTATGAACAAGTCCTTTTTCAACATTCAAAACTGCTATCAGGGTACACGTTCAGTGTCTACTTATATTAAGGAGTTTTTACGTTTGCAAACTAGATGCAATTTGAATGAAAATGAAGACCAACAAGTTGTGCGTTATGTGAATGAATTAAATTATAATGTTCAAGACTATTTAGCCATGCAAGGTATATGGTCGGCTGATCAGGCTCAGAACTTGGCGTTGAGGGCAGAATGCATCATACAATCAACGAAGACATTAAAGGTTCCTATGAACCCACAGTTTGATCCTAGTACTAAATCTTCATTAAGTAGAATTGAGAACAAGTCCGTAGATTCATGAGGTAACGGGGGTGAAACTAAGAAGTCAGAGCCAAAATAGAGGCAAGGAACAACTCAAAGAATTTAATGTTTCAAGTACAATGAACTAGGCCACAAATCTAGCAATTGTCTCAGACACAAATTTGTCAATATCACTCAACATGAGTTTGAAGGAGATTATACAGAGCAGAACATGACTAAAGAGGATTGCAACTATGAAATGGTTGAGGAAGATGGTTATGAATTGGTATGTGTTGTAAGGAGACTACTATACACTCCAACACCATCAGATGAATCACAACGCAAACGGATTTTTGAAGGCAAGTGTTCTATCACCAACAGAGTGTGTAAGCTGGTGATTAACAGTTGCAGCTGTGAAAATCAAGTTTGACAAAGCTGTTGAGCACCTTAAGCTTAAAACACAGTTGTATCCAGCCTCTTATAACATTAGGTGGATAAAAAATGAGCCTAGCATGAAGATTACTCAATAATGTGATTTACCATTATCTTTGGGAAAGACTTACAGATCTGATATTCTTTGTGATGTTGTGGAAATGGATACTTGTCATGTATTACTAGGCAGGTTGTGACAGTTTAATGTTGATGCAACCTACAGAGGAAGAGATAACACATATGTTTTTTTCTTGGAATAACAAGCAGATAGTTATGGTTCCCAGTAATCCTAGCAACACTTCACTAAAAGTGGAAGAGAAGACTCTACTGTCTGTAGCTCTTAAAGAGGATGAGTTTGTGGAAGATATAAAAAAAGCCAAATCTTGTGTTTGTTTAATAATAAAAGGAATGGAGCAAGACATATCAACCCCTACTTGAAAAGGTTCACGAATTTTTGGCAGAGTTTGAAGATGTATTAGCAGAGACAACACACTTGCCTCCAATACGAGAAATACAACATCACATTGATTTTGTTTTAGGAGCTAGTTTACCGAATCTTCCCCATTATCATATGAACCCTCAAGAGCATGACATTTTGAAGGAAAATATAGAGGAGATGTTATAAAAAGGACATATACGAGAGAGCATTAGTCCTTGTGCAATGCTTGCTCTACTTACTCCAAATAAGGATGGAAGTTAGCGGATATGTGTGGATAGTCGTGCCATAAATAAAATAACTGTAAGGTATCAGTTTCCCATCCCTTGAGTTGATGACTTGTTCGATCAGATGAGCGGTGCTAAAATTTTCTCAAAGATAGACCTACGGAGTGGTTATCATCAAGTTAGAATCCATGTCGGAGATGAATGAAGGACAACTTTTAAGACAAATGATGGATTATATGAATGACTAGTCATGCCATTTGGGTTATCTAATGCGCCAAGTACTTTTATGTGCCTTATGACTCAGGTACTCAAACCATTCATGTCACACTTTGTTGTTATTTATTTTGATGATATTTTAATATATAGTAAAAATATCGATGAGCATCTTGATCGCATTAAGCAAGTTCTGGTTGTGTTGAGGTAGAATAAGTTGTTTGTAAACTTAAAGAAGTGTATTTTTCTTACAAGCAGATTAGTATTTTTAAGAGTTATCATAAGTAGTGAAAGGGTCCATGTGGATGAAGAAAAGGTGAAAGCTATTAGGGATTGGCCAAAACTAGAAACAATAACTAATGTAAGGAGCTTCCATGGTCCAACAACTTCTTATTGCAGGTTTATTAGGAATTTCAGCACCATTATAGCACCAATCATCGATTGTTTGAAGAAGGGAAAATTCCAGTAGGGAGAATTTGTTGATCATAGTTTCAGATTGATCAAAGAAAAGTTGACGACAACCCCTGTTTTAACTCTGCCTGATTTTGCCAAGACCTTTAAGATTGAATGTGAAGCAAGCGGAATTGGCATAGGAGCTATTCTGTCTCAGGAGCGAAAGCTAGTTGTAATTTTTAGGGTGAAGTTAAGTGAAGCTCGACAAAAATAGTCAACATATCAGCAAGAATTCTATGTGGTACTCTGTGCTCTAAAGACATGGGAAACATATCTCTTACCTAAAAAGCTCATTATCTACTTTGACCATTAATCTCTTAAACATTTTTTAGGTCAGAAATATGTTGATCATATGCTATCTAGGTGGGCAACCTATCTTGAAAGATTCAACTATGTTATTGTTCATAAATCTGGAATTACTAACCGAGTTGTAGATGTACTAAGTCATTGTGTCACTCTTCTATTTACTTTTTCTAATGAAATTTCAGGCTTTAAACAACTTAAAGAGTTGTATGAACATGATACAGATTTTGGTGGTGTTTGGAATAAATACATGTTGAAGCAGCCCCTGCATGACTACTTGGTCCAAAATAGGTATCTATTCAAAGGAAGCAGGTTGTGCATTCCCAGGAGCTCTCTACGTGATAAATTGCTAGGGAATTGCATTCTAGTAATTTAAGTGGGCATGTAGGGAGAGATAAAACCATAGTTGGTTTGGAAGAACATTATTACTAGCCTCAACTTAAAAGAGATGCTCGAGAGTTTGTGCAGAGGTGTCCAGTATGTCAAAAGTTCAAAGGACAATCGTAGAATTCAAGTTTATATATGCCTCTGACGATTCCTAATGCCTCCTAGGATGACATTTCAATGGATTTCGTGCTTCGTTTACCAAGGACCAAGAGAGGCAGTGATGCAGTATTAGTGGTGGTTGACCGATTTTCCAAGATGTCGCACTTCATTCCTTGTCGGAAGACAACAGATGCTCATCACATTGCTAAATTGTTCTTCACAGAAATTGTTTGTTTGCATGATGTTCCCTCTCCATCACTTCTAACAAAGATATCAAATTTTTGGTAGCTTTTTAGTTAATTTTGTGGAAAATGTTTGGAATAACTTTAAAGTTTTCCATCACAGCACATCCCCAAACTAACGACTAAATAGAAGTGGTAAACCGATCCTTGGAGAATTTAGTTAGATGCATATGTGGAAACAAAAAGGGCCAATGAGATTGTGTTTTAGCTCAAGCTGAATTTGCTTATAACAATTCAGTTAATCATTATATCGAGAGAAGTTCGTTCTCTATTGTTTATACTAAAAGTCTGAGGCATATGATGGATTTAGTTAAACTTCCTTCTTCTACAAGTTCTGGTACAGCTGCATTTGATCTCGTAGATTCCTATTTACAGACGTTCCAAAAAGTGCAACAGACATTGAAGCAGAGCAATCTTAAGTACAAAGCAGTTGTAGACAGACATCGGAAGCATCAAGTGTTTGGGGTTGGAGATCAGGTGATGATTTATATACAGAAAGAAAGGTTGCCAGCTGGAGTTCACGGCAAGTTAAGGCAGAAAAGTTATGGACCTTCTAAAGTTTTGAAAAGAATCAATACCAATGCTTATATGATAGATTTACCCGATAATATGAACATATCCTAAACCTTTAATGTAACAGATTTCTCTACTTATCATCCCAAAGGCAACTTGTTTGATCACTCAAGGGTGAGTTTTTTTTCAAGTGGAGGAGAATGATAGGGAACCACAGGATAATGAAGAGTTGCAGCCAACTCAAGAACTGCAGGAAGATGAAGAGATGTAACTACATCAAACAAATTAAGTCCATTCCGAAACCAACCATCATTAATGAAGTTTTCAGAGACTTTAAATCTGATCTTTAAAGCCTGCTGAAATTAATAGAATTAATCTGGTCATTGATCGAATCCAGACATTCTTTCTTTATTCATGCATTTTAATGCTACCTGGAGTTTTATTGGTTTGTTGCTATATTTAGTTCGGTGTAATCACAAAAAAGATAAATTGATTTTACAAAAGTTATTCAGTTCAGAATTCCTGTTAAGTTTTGGAGCTACTCTTCATCTTGTTGAACGATATCAACAATCTTCGTCTTCGTGAATGAAATCACGATCCAGCAGCATCTTATGTTGCATCATCAAACTCTTTGAATATTTGAACTCTTTCTATGTTTGAACATTAGGCACTTAGACTTAATTCCTTGAAGCTTCATACTTGTTCCCATCTTAATCCTAAGGCGCCCTGGATTTGGTCTTAGCCAAATCTATTGACACATTGCTCTTGATTTGATCTTATTCTTAAATTATAAACCCAATCTCAACCCCAATGACTATCACATTATACATTTTTACTATTATTTTACCTTTTATTACAGTGGTTATATCATTATACCTTTGTTTTTTTTCCTCTTAAACAACCTATTTATGAACCCAACATATTAAGCATCCATATTAATGTTATGATTTCTTCATATATTTAGTTTGATATAATAAAAACTCTTTGTAATGTACTCAAGATCTATTACCTCCAATAGACTACTCCACCCTAGACCTCTACCTCTTCATTCCTTTAAGCTAACGTACTCATGATCTTTGCAACATCGTCATCCTATATGAAACTTGGATGATAATATTATTATTTTTCCACATCCACTTTAGCCTTAAGTGATTATGATCATGATTACTATCATAACCAAATTTTAGATTTTTCCTATAAATTTACCTTTTTCTATCAAATAATAATAATAATAATAAAAAGACAATCCCAATCATGATAGAAAACACAAAAGGGTTTTAACCCTTTATGAATGGTCAATTTTGGATCCACTCTAGTGTTTGTCTGCTACCTTTTATGGACAAAAAAACGTGACTGACACTTTCCCTAACATCTTACCTGTAAATTGAGCTAAAACATTTTGCAACCTTCAAGATGCTTTCTAATCATGTCAAAACGACTTGCTAAAAAGAGAAACCAAACCTGGAACCTTAATATTAATACAATTAAAGGGTAGGCTTAGGGGAAGGACTTTCACATAAAATAATGTGGAAAGTGGGGTAAAAAAGAGTGACACTCCTTTATCGTAAAACCCATCTCCAAGCTGCATTCTTCTCTCTATGACAACTTCGTTACCTCTCTCTTATTGTCACCATTTATCTCCTGCTCTTACCCATAATTTCATCACCATCGATCACTGCTATTATTGGTTGTAGCAGAGGAGCAATAGTGGTTATTTCTCAGCAGCAACATACTTTAGCCGCCACCTACATAAAAAAAACGAGACTACGTTTTCTGGTTTTCTTTTTTACTGGTAAATGTTAAGAATTCCCTGTCTTTTCCACCCATATCTATCATGATAACCCTGATTTGAAAGGATGATCACTGCGACACCGCAAACGTGTGACAAAATGATGACTCCACTAAGGAATTCCTTTGGGCTAAGCTTTGTTTACTTGACTGATTGTTGTGTTTTATTTTTGTTAGTCTGTATATTTTTTTTCTTTTTATTCTTTAAATTTTACTGCCTTTTGTCCATCATTTTTATTAACATGCATTCTTTTATACATATGGCACATGTATTTGTATATTTGATATGGATTAATGCCTCATGCATCACTTATTTTAATTTTTAAAAGCACACACAAACTTTTAGGTTAGGTGAGGGATTATCAATTTGTCTTATGAATATTGGTCCAGGTTCAAATGCACAAAACACCCAATTCATATTTGAATGCCTTTTTGATAATGATAGGCATATGTGTCTTAACCATTCCCCGTAATGACCCAACATTGTCTTTACGAAGACCATCACTGGCAGATTTAAGACCTTTTTTAGACTAGGTGGAAAACCTTCTTATGCTCACTTAATGAATAGAATATTTCTTTAGGTTGGATGTGCTGCCTTTACTTTGCATCAAGGCAAACCTAATCAATAATCCTGAACCCACAGGATTTACTGAGACCATGAATTTTTTAATACGAGTAAAAATATGAGATGACGCAACTAGAAAAGATCTTCTCAAATTCGTCAAACTACAAATTTTGCATGTATTCAAGAAAGTCATGGATTAGCTCTTTCAACAAGTTAATCCATATTCGATATATGTGTATGTGTATGTACACTTGCATTCATAAGCATACATGTATTAATTCTTTAAAGTTTAAATATCATGCATACCCAGGTTGAAATATAGGTGTAAAGCTTTAATTCACAAAGTTTACAACAATCAATTGCGACAAAGAAATATAGAAGATAAAAAACGTGCTCACCATAATGCTCATTTCCAAAAAGAGTTAAACTCCATTCAGTTAGCATGGCTTGAATCGTTAGCTTGCTCAAGCAGACGCTAAAAAATACCTCTATTGAAGGCTCGTCTAATCAAGCTGTCATTTTTACTCAAACTCAAACAATATTTCAACCCGAGAAAAGGATGAGCGAACAAACTCAGAAACCTTTGTGTAACACAGCTTTTATGTAGTCAACAATACATGTATTAGCCCTAGCAACCACTAACACATTCATTAGCAAATCCCAGAAACACAAAGTCTCCTAAGGACATTGACTATAACAAGCAGCATCGAAAGCAATAGTGAAGGCTATTGCGGGATTAGACTTATATGACCCTGGACAAGCTGTAGAAATGTGTCTAATCCCAAAAGTGATTGTACCAAAGAATTTTCATGTACCTAAGTTCATAAAGTACACCAAAACTCTATGCCCTATCACTCATTTCAAGTCCTATTGTAACAAAATGGTAAAAGTTATGCATGTTGAAAAACTGTTAATACACTTCTTCCAAGATAGCCTGAATGGGGTAACACTAAACTAGTACATGAAGTTAAAAAACACTAAGATCCAAAATTGAAAAAACCACGTAGATTCTTTTATCAAACAGTATAAATACAACATAGACATGGCTTCAAACTGATCCCGTTTATTAGCATTGGAGAAAGAAAGTCATGAATTAGTATGAAAATATGCTCGACCTTTTTTTTTGTTCTCTCAATTTCTACTTCTCCAATCAATTCTTTCTTTATCTCTTCTATTTTTTTTCTTTGGTTTTCTCTTTTTTCTTGCTCTATTTTTTTCTTTGCCATGTCTTTGCTCTTTCTTTTCTCCGTCCCTTGTTTTTCCTTCTCTCCCCTTTTTATATAGCTAAACCTTGAAAGGGATTCTTATCCTTATCTTTCTAGGATCGTCATCTTGTATAGAGAGAATTGGCTTCGTTTTGGGGTAGAATGGAAACACTAAAAGTCCTATCAATGCTGGACTGTTGGTGGTGTTTATCCTCGCATTAAATTTGAGGGTGAGGGAAACCAAAGTAAATCTCATGGGTTTCATGGATAGACAATACGACCTTGAATTTGGATCAAGTGCGGCGATTGATATTTTCCTTTGCAAAGGATCTCCTCTACTTCCAGAGGAAGAAGACGATGAAAGGAATTGAAAAATGACGTCGTTTCTAAACTAGAGCAGTCATTTGTCAATTTAGTCCTTGAAGTTTTATCATTTTTTAAACGGATTTCTTGACTAAATTGTAACTAGACCACTACATTATGGTGCCTTTTACACAACGATCCTTGAGCTTTAATTTTTGGCAATTTGGACCTAAATCAGCTCTGAATTTTAATATTTCTTTAATTAAGCCTTTGATTTCATTAATTAAACTAATTCTAAGCTTAATTAAATCTCCAAACTTATCAATTCTTTAATTAAACTCCCAATATCATTGATTAAACCAAATCAAATTTAAATTAAGTCCCCGAACTTGTGAGTTCTTTCAATTTCTACCAAAATTAACTTTCAAAGTCATATTTCCACCATGATTAATCCCTCAACAATTCTAATTTGTGTTGTCTTGACCCGAATCTCAAAAAAAAATTTAATCCTTTTAATTTTTTCATTTATTTTCTTTTTATTTATGAAAAATAAAAGCAAAAATAGATATTTGGGTTATGACACCTACATTTTAGGAAGTAATGGGGTACTTTCTTCCCCATATTCTGATGAACTTAGTGGGTTGTTTTGACCCATGATCTCATGATCTTACTGTCTTGAGAAGCAATTTCAGTCATGCCCCTATGATCTGGACACTTATTCCCCCCATAAAGCCATAATCGTAATTACCATAACAATTCACTACATTGTTGCGTAATTGTCATTCTATGTTGCCGAATCTACTGTGTTTGCTACCTGCTTTGGAGTATCCATCATCTAAGTCTAGAGTTGCATTAACCCACTACTCGTATAGGTCAATGTTGTCAATTTTGCCACTGCTGCCAAATTTGTCATTGTACCATAGATTACCATTATCGTAATCCAATTTTTGACAACATAAATTCACCAAAAAATGAAACTAATAAAGAAAAATTGAGATTTGGGTTAAGACAACATAAATTGGAAGTCTTGAGGATTTAATCAGAGAGAAATTATAAGTTTGGGATCCAATTTTGGTAGAAAAGGAAAGATTTGATAAGATTGGGGTCTTAATTAAACTTTGAATTAGTTTAATTAATGAAATCATAAGCTTAATTAAAGATTTGAGAAAAATTTGTTTGAGAACTTAGTTTAATTCAAACCTCAAACTTTGAATTAGTTTAATTAATGAAATTATGAGCTTAATTGTAAGAATTGACAAGTCTGAAGTTTCAATTAAACTTTAATTTGGTTTAATTAATGATATCGGGAGATTAATTAAGAAATTGACAAGTTTGAGGATTTAATTGAGCTTGGAAATAGTTTAATGAATGAATTCAGGGGTATAATTGAAGAAATATTAAATTTATCAGCTAGTTTAGCTCCAATTTACAAGAGATTAAAGTCCAAGAACTGTATTGTAAAAGGTGCTGCAATACAGGGGTTGAAATACAATTTTGCCCAGGGGCACGATTAAAAAATGTCAAAACTTGAAGCACCAGAAACAACACCGTTTTTCATTTATGTTCATCGTCTTCTTCCTTTGAAAATAGAGGAAACTCCTTATAAAAAAAGAAAAAAACACCGATTAGACCACCCACACGTGCAATACAATCTCCACAACTACCATCACCACCTTCCCAAACTGTTCCCACCATTGGCAGGTCATGAAGGTGAGGAAGAAACCACCATCAAGACCCCTGCAATGGCAGGATACCAGGAATTCGAGTTCTTGTCAAATACCTACGCCCAACGAAGCCTTATCATCATCCTAGGAAAGAAGAGGCGGGCTAAAATACTACCACATAGAGTCCCGTATAAAAAGCCACGAAGCAGCTATCAGGGGGCGAAAAAAAAGAGAGTGGAAGATCGTAGACAGAACAAGGAAAAGAAAAAAAAAACAGAGGACATAATAGAGGAGAGACAAGAAAAAAGAATTCCCAAAAGAAAAACATAGAGAACATAAAGGAAGAAAAATTGAAAACAAAAGGAACTAAGAAGAGAGGTGCAGAAAAAGAAAGAGAAAAAAAACAAGGGAGAAAGTCTAGAGGAGGAGAGAGAGATAAGGAAAAACAGAAAGCAAAACGAACAAGAAAAGGATAGACAGAGAGCAGAAAAGGGGAACCCAGAACAGAAACTTCGCCCAGGTCACGGCTAAACAAAGATCGTCGTCCCAAAGCATTTGTAACCAAAGTAAGTTTCATGTTTCCCTCCTCTAATTTAATTCAACATTTATTATAACAGGCGTGGGTGAACAGTTCATGTACGCTTGCAGAGAAAAGTATCCAATCGGGTTACTAGTCTGACAATTCGCTGACCTAGTAACCGGGCCGGGTTGGATGGATCTAACCCAAACTCTACGGTTAGGCTAGATCCAACCCATGGTTTCAAAAAAAAAAGTGGGTTGAGTCTGGGCCTCGAGTCTTGCCGACCTAAATTGTGTTGGCTAAAGGTGTGTTTAGCAAAACACATATTTATGCCTTGTCCACGTGTTTTATTCTCTTTCTATTTTAATATCTAGCAAAACTAGCTCTTTTTCGATATCAGAAAATTCCCTAAATATTTACGAATCTTCGCAGATTTATTTGTGGGTCATTAGCGCTTTGTTTTATTTTTTTTCTTTTCGTTTTGTTTTTTTCCTAATAGATGCTCAATCCATGGACCATTATTGTTAAATGCAAATCTCTTACGCAATGCTTTTTTTTATTATCGTCTAAAATGAGCAAATAAAAAAAAGGAAAAACAAAAAGAAAAACGCATAGAAAAATTGTTTCCTATCTATTAAAAATTTAAAATTTTGCAAACTTATTCATTGACGCCAGAGTGAGGAATATTATTTTTTTATGTTATATTTACCAACACTAGGGTTCAAAATATTTTTAGGCATTGCTCACTAATGCAGAGTCAGGAACATGATAGGAAGAACAAAAATAAAAGGGAGAACAAGTTCTTAGCAATTTTAGACAAAACCATCAATGCAGTCTGCCTTAGGTAGGATACTTAAGGGGTTATAACATCTTCTATTTTGATAACCAGTCCCATACCATAAAATCTATGTTGACCAGTTAGGGGTCCTGGTGACCGTAATACTAGGTGGCGACTCCTTAAACTAAATATTTTCCCCCAAAGAACAAGATGTCAGATATCTTTTCTTTATCTAAATAATTTTTTACTCGGTTGTCGCGATATCCGAGTGTGACAGCCACTGTCCACACTATGTCATTCCAACAATATTTTTTGTTAGCATATTCATGCTGGATTTTGATTTTGTTACAAACCTCCCCAACTAAAAGAAACTAACACCCTTATCAGACATACTTATTATACCCCTACATCATATTTGCCTTCTATCATTAATCTTTGTTCCACACATAAAGCCTCCCAGTTCTGCCCACATTCTAATAGAATGTTGTACATCGAATCTGCGATGCCTAAGAAACCTTGACAATCTTATCGTCAACTAGTTTACGAACCAAGTTGTTACTAAAGTCTTCTCTAGAGTCTTGTTTATTTCCCATAAAGTTAAAAACACACTTTGAGTCGCAACCCAAAGCATTGAGACTAAACCAAAAGGCATTGTGTATGGGAAACAGATTCGTGATAATGGATAAATATGATGCACGGTTATCATAAGTATGTCCGACAAGGGCGTCGATTTATTTTAATGAGAGAGGTTTATAATGGAGTCAAAATTCAACATGAATATGTTGACAAAAACATTGTTGGAACGACACAATAGTTAGTGGCACTCTGTGGGATAGTGTTAAATCCGACAATAGTGGTGAAATCAGCAGCATTAGCCTATACGAGTAGTAGGATGACTCGAATTTGGACTTAGATTATGGATAATTCAAGACAAGCAACTAACACAACAAATTCAGGTGTATAAAATGACAATTACACAACAGTGTATTGGGTTGTTCCGAACGGTGTCTAGATTATGGGGGCATGACTGTTGAACATGAGAGCATGATTGAGATTACTTCTCAAGATACTAAGATCATGAGGTCATGGGTTAAAACCACACACCAAGTTCATGGAAACATGGAGGAGAAAGGGGTGAACAATGCCTACTATAGTTAAAAACCAACGTGTTTTGTTTTCTTACTTAACTAGATAAACAGCTCACGTTACGTCGCAAGCCAAGTCATTTTTTTCTAATGTAAAAAAGGATGTTTCGGCAATGCCATTGTTTTTAAATAAACAAGAAAAATATGAGACTTGGGTCATTGACTTGACCGAGCTCAATAAGCTCGGTTAAATTAATACTATGATTAAAAAAAGAATTAAAACTAAATAAAATGAATAAAAAACAATTAGCAATAATAACTATAAGAAATGAGTTGTTAATATCATACTCAGAAAGAGAGAAAAGAATAGATAGCTGGAGACTCATTATTGCTCCTCAACAGACACCACCCCACCACCAAAAAGAGCTTGGAGATGATTATAAAGTCACTGTAAAAAGCTACACGATGACACTGACAAAGGTCGCCTGCACCATCAGAGAAGAAACTAAAAAAAATATCATTAAGTGAGCATTTCATGATTATATTTAATCAATTAATTTAATTTAATTTAATTCAAAAAATATTTCTATAAAAAAATGCTAAATTTAACAAAAGAACGACAAATAAAAAGACTCAATATAACCTAGGTCATTTTAAAACTAGTAAAAAATCCAATAGAAAACAAATAAAAAATAATAGAGCCCGATTCGAATTACATAAATGCTAAAGAATGAAACTGAAAAATTAAAATTTAAAAAAAAAACAGACAAAAAAAACCAAGCAAATCCGACACGAATATCCTAAACCTGGGTTAATCTCCCTCAAATTCACAACGTGTGTAATCTTAGAACCAAGCTCAATCAAAAAGTTCAATTCACAACAAATTTAATATTGAAGGGTAAAATTAAAAAAAAAATCAAATTAAAAGGATTGCCAAAGTAGTTTTGAAGAATTAATGGTAAACACACTTTCATGATTTGATAAACATAATCATAGATTGAAGAACAAGACATCCTAAGACATTTTCTTGAAATCCTAAGACATTTTCTTGAAATCCTTAGGAATATAATTTGACTTAGAAATTAATTCAAACACTAACAAGATGATACTAAGTGTTTATTCATTTTTTTATGAATTAACTATAACTAAAACTTATTAGTGTTTCACTGGAGCGCGAAATACTATTCATTGTGAGTGAATTCACTGTGGATTGCATTGTTCTATACTGTAGCGGGCATACTGTAGACTGTGAGTGCTTTCAATGTGGACTGTATTGTTGGTGTGGGCATGATGAGAGGCTACAACCTATAGGACCCAAGCGTTAGGCTGGAGGCGCGCCCAGGAGAGCTAGGGACAGTTGGTGCTTGGCTGTCAGTCCTAGGTGTTGTAAAGGCTTTGCCCATTAGCCGCACCCCGGGCTGCAGCAACCAAGTGCTCGGTCTACCCAGCATTGGGTGCTTAGGCTGTCGGCCTGTGTGTTGGGCAGACCTAGAGTTCATATGGTGCTTCGGCTCCTGCCTCGGTACTAAGCACGCCTAAGCGCACACGTAGTGCTTGGGCTGCGCTAGTCATGACCCGTGCCCGTGCCCCACTTGGAAACACTTGGCGCTTGGATCATGCTGCTGGACCCAAGAGAAATGGGTTCGGCATCAAGACCCGCGATGAATGGGTCTAGTGTCAGGACCCAATTATTATTGGGTCCTTCATCAAGACCCAAGGTTCGTGAGTCTTAGGATTCTAAATATTATTATTTTTTATTATAATTAATATTATCAATAAATTTCAAAGAAAATATTAGTATTAATATAGAAAACATATTATTATTTATATTATAAATTTTTATGGTATTTTTTTATATAAAAAAACCCGAGCCCGCGGCGTAGTATTATTTAAAATATCCAACAATTCGAGATATTAATATAAAAAATATTATAATTTACGTTGTAAATATTATTACTTTTCTTATAATACAAAGTATTCATATAAAACATATTATTATTTTTCTTATTATTCAAAGTATTCATAACAAAATATTATTATTTTTATAAAAATTCAAATTTTTAATATAAAAAAATATTATTATTTGCATTCTCAATATTCTTGGAATTAAAAATAGTATTATTTGAGTTATGAATATTATTATTTTTACTATAATCAAAAGTTTTAATATTTAAAATATTATTTTTTATGTTATAAATATTATTATTTTTATAATAATTAAAATTATTAATAAAATAATTACTAAATTAGAAAAATATTATTCTTAATATTGAAAAACAACCATAAATTTGATTTGAAAGGTACAACTAAAAATTATTATTATTATTATTATTATTATTATTATTATTATGATCATCATTAATAAATTTTAAAAAACTATTATTACCATTGAAAAAAAATCACGTATGGACACGTTAGACTTAGGCTGCTGCCCTGGGCTGAGCACATCCCCTACGCCCACGTAGCGCTTAGGTTCCTGCCTGAAGCGCCCATGTGGCACTTGGGTCCTGCCTCAGTGGAGGGCATACCACTGTGCCCACGTGGTGGTTGGGTTGCCTGCTTAAGAGCTAGGCACAACCCAGCATAAATGGTGCGTTTGGGTCGCGCTGGGCGGGACACAAGCCAGCACCCCACTTGGGGACACCTGGCATTTGGGTAGTGCCGCTAGATCAAAGGAGAATGCGTCCGGCATGAGGACCCAAGATCAATGGGTCTAGCGTCAGGATCCAATCATTATTGGGTCCTCCATCAAGACCCAAGATTCCCGAGTCTGAGGATTTTAAATATTATTATTTGTTTTATTATTATTAATAATAAAATAATTAATAAATTTCATAGAAAATATTATTATTAATATTGTTAACATATTATTATTTATATTATAAATTTTTATGGTATTTTTTTTAAAAATAAAAGTGATCCCGCGGCATAGTATTATTAAAAATATCCAACAATTCTAGATATTAAAATAAAACATATTATAATTTGCATTGTAAATATTATTATTTTTCTTACAACACAAAGTATTCTTATAAAACATATTATTATTTTTCTTATTCAAAGTATTCAAAGCAAAATATTATTATTGTTTTCTTATAATTCAACATATTCATATCAAAGATATTATTATTGGTGTTATAATATTATTATTTTTATATGAATTCAAATTTTAAATAAAAAAATTATTATTATTTGCGTTTTCAATAATCTTAGAATTAAAAATAATATTATTTGTGTCATGAATATTATTATTTTTACTATAATTAAAAGTATTAATATTAAAAATATTATCGTTTGTGTTATAAATATTATTATTTTTATAATAATTACTAAATTAGAAAAAAATTATTCTTAATATTGAAAAACAACCATAGTTTTGATTTGAAATGTAAAACTAAAAATTATTATTATTATTATTATTAAATTTTCAAAACCTATTATTATTATCAAAGAAAAACTATGTGGAGACAGGTAGCGCTTGGGCTGCTGTCTGGGGGTTGGGCACACCCCCTGCGCCTACGTGGCGCTTGGATCCTACCTCATTGCTGGGCATACCCCTGCATATACATGGCGCTTAGGCTGCACGAGGCAGGAATCATGTTCACTCCTCATTTGTGGACACCTGGTGCTTGGGTCATTACACTTGAACCAAGGAAATGAATCCGTCATCAAGACCCAAGATCAATGAGTCGTGTGTAGGGATTCAATTTTGTTGGGTCCCCCATCAAGACCTAAGTTTCCTAGATCCTAGATTTCTAAATATTATTATTTATTTTCAAAATATTATTATTTTTATTATAATTAATATTATTAATAAAATAATTAATAAATTTCAAAGAAAATATTACTATTAATATTGAAAACATATTATCATTTATATTATAAATTTTATGGTATTTTTTATAAAAATAAAAACTGAGCCTGCGGTGTAGTATTATTAAAAATATTCAACAATTCCATGTATTAATATAAAAAATATTATAATTTGCGTTGTAAACATTATTATTTTTCTTATAATACAAAGTATTCATCTAAAAAATATTATTGTTTTTCTTATTATTTAAAGTATTCATATCAAAATATTATTATTTAGGTTCTAAATTTTTTTATATATATATAATTCAACGTATTCATATCAAAGATATTATTATTTGTGTTATAATATTATTATTTTTATAAGAATTCAAATTTTTAATATAACAAATATTATTATTTGTGTTCTAAATATTCTGAGAATTAAAAATAGTATTATTTTTTTTATGAATATTATTATTTTTAATATAATTAAAAGTATTAATATTACAAATATTATCTTTTGTGTTATAAGTATTATTATTTTTATAATAATTAATATTATTAATCAAATAATTACTAAATTAGAAAAAATATTATTCTTAATATTGAAAAACAACCATATATTTGATTTGTAAGGTAAAACTAAAAATTATTTTTATCATCATCATCATCATCATTAAAAAATTTTAAAAAATTGTTATTATTATTGAAGAAAAACCATGTATGGACACATGGCGCTTTGGCTGCTACCTGGGGGCTGGGCACACCTTGTATGCCAACGTAGTGCTTGGGCTGCTACCTTAGTGATGGGCATACTACTGCGCCCACGTAGTGCTTGGGCTGCCTGCTTGAGGGCTGGGCATAACCCAGCATACACGTAGCGCTTGGGCTACGCTGGGCGTAACGCAAGCCCGCACCCCACTCGGAGATACCTAGCGCTTGGGTAGTGACGCATGACCCAAAGAGAATGGGTTCGGCGTCAGGACCCGCAATGAATGGGTCTAGCGTCAAGACCCAAGGTTCCTGGATCCTAAAATTCTAAATATTATTATTTGTTTTTAAAATATTATTATTTTTATTATAATTAATATTATTAATAAAATAATTGATAAATTGCAAAGAAAATATTAGTATTAATATAGAAAACATATTATTATTTATATTATAAATTTTTATGGTATTTTTTTATAAAAATAAAAACTGAGCCCGCGGCGTAGTATTATTTAAAATATCCAACAATTCGAGTTATTAATATAAAAAATATTATAATTTGTGTTTTAAATATTATTATTTTTCTTATAACACAAAATATTCATATAAAACATATTATTATTTTCTTATTATTCAAAGTATTCATATCAAAATATTATTATTTTTTCTTATAATTTAAGATATTCATATCAAAGATATTATTATTTGTGTTAAATATTATTATTTTTATAATAATTCAAATTTTTAATATAAAAAAATATTATTATTTGTGCTCTAAATATTCTTGGAATTAAAAATAGTATTATTTGTGTTATGAATATTATTATTTTTACTATAACAAAAGTATTAATATTAAAAACATTATATTTTGTGTTATAAATTTTATTATTTTTATAATAATTAATATTATTAATAAAATAAGTACTAAATTAGAAAAACATTATTTTTAATATTGAAAAATAACCATAGATTTGATTTGAAAATTAAAACTAAAAATTACTACTACTATTATTACTACTACTACTATTATTATTAATAATAAATTTTAAAAAACTGTTATTACTTAAAAAAAACTACATGGAGACGCGTGGTGCTTGGGCTGCTACCTGGGGGCTGGGCTCACCCCTTGCGCCCATGTAGCGCTTTGGTGCTACCTCAGTGTTGACCACACCCCTACACACGCATGATGCTTGAGTCCTGTCTCTGTACTGGATATACCTTTGGGCACATGTGGCACTTGAGCACGCCAATACCAAACTATTCTTGGACCCCACATGTTGCAGGTCTCAAAATAGTTTTGGGTTATAGGCCGTGCAGGGCCCAATATAGATTTAGGTTCCATATTTATATATATATATATATATATATATATGGGAACAAAAAATGAAGATTAAAAAGTCATCTCAGTTTGGTTATCTTAAGATTTTTGTGGCGATTAACCATGATTTCTTGAGACAAATTATTGAATAGCCATAGTAGATAGTAGGAGAGTGTTTGATAGCATAATAATTGTTTTTCAAAATAATTTTTGTTTAGAAATATATTAAAATAATATATATTTTTTTATTTTATAAAAATTATTTTTGATATTAATATATTAAAATGATTTAAAAACAAAAAAATAATTTAAAGAATAGAAAAAAATATTTTTAAAAAAAAATTTAAAACATAAAAGAGCCTTAAAAAAATCAACAATAAATTGACAACTCCTGAGAAAATCTTAATTTGGAGAAACGAATTGACCTATGTTTAATGAGTTTACCAACTTCTCGGGCACCATTAATTAGCTATCATTCAATGTGGGTACGAACGAACACGGGAAATACACAGCCCACCAAGCCCTTTACATGCTGGTCATGACTCGCATGGCTTCATGATCAATCCTTTCATCTGTCCCAGTATAACCAAATACTAAACTGTCAGGTATGGTATATTTGGAAGTCTGATTATAATTATTTTTTAAATTGTATTTTATATTGAAATATATTAAAATTAATATTTTTTTATTTTTTTAAAATCTTTTAATAAATTTTTTTTTTAAATACACGGGCTAGCCATGCACAGCACAACCAGAGTATAAGCAGAGATGGGGCTTCTCTTTTCCAGGCTCTTCTTTTTCATATTTAATAACTAGCTTGTGGAGGTCTGTTCATATATAGAATTAGGCATGTACTGCTTCTCGAAAAAAGAAAAAAAAAAAAGAGATCTTTTATATCTTTAATTTTATATTTATTATTACCATCTAGATAAGATTTGCTTTATGCAAATAGAAGTAAAATATATATGCTAGCTATGGTAAGCTTGATCCAAGACCTGAATTTAAGGTTTTGAACGGTCATCTAAGTTAATTTTTTTTAAAAAATTAAAACTACGTCGTTTTAGTAAAAAAACAAAAGTCAATGAGTTGTAATCAGGTTTTTGACCGGATCTTGTCCGGTTAACCAGATGACACCAAGTTTTTTCTTTTTTTATTTTTTTCAACCCGGCCCATTCCAGTCCCAAGTCAATCAGACCAAGTTTCAAAACTATGCTCCCTTCCCTCAAAATTTCTCAGGATGGATATGTGTACGACGTTTGTTCACAGAGAGAGAACAAGTCAAAGATGTTGAAATGGTACATTTTGTTGAAATTATTGCTAATAGAAACATTAATCTTCGTATTAAGCAAAGCTTCGGGACACAAACCCAATTATCTAATTCATATTTACTCTTGTGTGTATGTGTGTTCATGGATAGCTAGCTGGTCTCCAAGTCTCCAGCAAGCAATAAGTAGGTTTTGACTCAGAAATCTCAAAATTGTTCTATTGTTATAAAGAGAATAGTTGCAACAAATGAAATAAAAATAATAAATATAATGTTTTACGTGATTCGACGAGTGTTTATGTGGAAGAAGAAATTTCGCTATAATTGCAATAATTTCAAGAACTCTCAATCTCAAGTGAACACCATCCTCCAACCCCTTAGTGGATGGATGTTCTTTTTGTTATAAAAACAAAATACATTAAATAAATTTAATGCATATTAGGTTGAATAACCACAAAATAAAAGCATTTAAATCATTAGGAAAAAAAAAAACCATGCCCTTGAGTTCAAGATACAAGCTATGCTCAACGCATGCATATCGTTCTCGTATACATTAGGATTGGTTGAGTATTAGAGGCATAGCTTTGGAATTGGATATATTTTCATATATTATCGAGCAATGTTGAAATCTTAGGAGAGAGCATAATAAAATAGTTATTTCTTTGTGCACGTTTATGATGCTCTTTTTTAATGTAAAATTTGTTAGTAGTTGCCACTAGAATATGATATTGGTGGAAGCTGGTTATCAATAATATAGAAAATACCAAAAATTTAGTGAGTAAAAAGAATTATAGAACTTTATATTCATAATTTATTTCTCTAAAAATAAGTTAATAAAGTCCGTCTTATTAGCGGTTTACAAGACTTGTAAACAGGTCAGAAAACCCTACATCAACTAGAAATTTAAAAGCATCAAGGAAATTAAAACAATATCTGAATTAAAATAATAAATTCAAAAAACCTAGGAACAACAGCTTATAGGCCCAATTCGGGTGATCCAATGCTATGATAAAATAAGAAAACTGACTGTAAAATTACCTAGAAAAATTTAAGCTCAATCTAATAGTTCAATTTCCTGTTATAATCATTTTAAACTGTTACGCTAGTTTTGACGCAATCAGACTTCCACTTGAGTCTAGACATGTCTAGTTTATAAAATTATATGTTAGGTCATTCACATAGTTTGTTTTGGATAGATCACCATCTAATTTTGACTAACATTTTTTTTCTTTAGTTATTATTTTTGTAATTAGCTTACTGTTTTTTAGGAAATATATATCACTCGATTGTAGGAGAGATATAATGATGATCTTTCAACCCATCCAAAAGTTAATCTGAATTTATGGTTGGAGACTCGATCATCCGGTGGATTTGATAAAAATCAAGTTTACGGTATCTTAAACACAACAATTGAGGATTTGTTGACGGCCCATGGTTTCTTGATTATTGGATGCTCCCAATCAGTTTTGAGCACTCAATCTCTAGAGTTCTAGGTGATTGTTCAACAACAAGTTGACTCTTGAATGACCCAACTTATTAATGCTGAGACATGATGACTTAGTACATAGAGCTGAAATAAAACATCGATGGTACATGTGGTCCACCTCATCACCCCCAGTCTCGATGAAGACTCGCCTCCTTCTCCTCCTCTTCGTGCCTCTCCTATAGATGAATTGTATTAAAACTAATAAATTTTTAAATCTATAATAATTATTATTTTTTATTTTAATTACATTTATTTTCTACTCTGTTTATTAGATTTAAAAAAAAATTAAACATATTAATGATGAAATACCGATGGACTAACTCCGTCGAAAAGTCTTAGAGAGTTGGAAAAACATTACATAAAATGCCACTCATTATTTCAGACAAAATCACCAACATACTGAATCTCTCGAAGAGTTTTAGATAGCTGAAAAAAATTACAGAAAATTCCACTAACAATATATCCTCACCGACGGGTTAATTCTGTCAGTAATATGAAAATAAATCATCTAAGAAATTACAAACGGTATTTTTGTTGGTGATATGCCATGCATATTGATAGAAATACCGACAGAGTGATGCCTGTAGTTTTTTTTTGTTTGACATGTTTTTTGTTTGTAAATCAATCCATAATTATATTATCATCACAATTACCAATAAAACAGAAATCACTAACATCGATACATTTTCTAACAAACAATAATCATTCATAATTCTGTCAATAAAAGTATTTTCAATAGAATCAATGTCTAAATACTAACAGAAGAATCCGTTCATAATATGCAAAACTTTGGTGATGTTTGTTATAGGAATATGAACAATTAACAACTTTCACTCCCCTTCACTGTTTTCCAATAATGTTCTCTCTTCTCACAAAATCATACACTAAAAAATTAATAAAATAAACTTTCGGACTAAAATAAAATCCCTTAAAACTTTGAGATTAATTATGGACTTTCTCTGTGTTTTATATTAGAGACATATCATTTAGAATTTTGTCTGTCTAACACAATTTAAAATCTTATCTAATAGAGTTAGGTTAGAAAAGGATGAAATTAAATAAAAAAAAAGTATATTGGACGGAATTGTTTTAAAAAAAAATCGAAAGTAAATAAGAAAGGGAGAGCTGCTTCAAATACGAATAGTGAAGCGGGTGAAAACCCAGGAATATTTGATAATTAATTTTACAGGTTAAAATTGATCCCAGGACAAACTAGCCGGAAGAAGCCTCCACCATCGAGCCACGTACCTCCCTATTTAGAAATTCTTACCATATACGTGTATTATGTATATATTCCTCTTTATTTCTGTCCATGTTGCTGCACGTGCCAGCGACCGACCACTAGCCAGGGTGGTTCTCATAACGACTGGGGCAGATGATGCACGGCATTCATCATGCTTAGAGTTTTTTTTTTTTTTTTAAATTTTATGGGGCCTTTCCATTTTAATTAACTCCGGTGGGACAGTGTCGGAGAGTAGATAGGGATGATCATCCCCACCTTATTAATGGCTGTCACATGGCTCCTTCAGCTCTGGCTAGCTATCCCTAGCTAGTTATTAGTCTCACATGACACAAACATATTAAAATAAAAAATGATGATGATGATGAAGTTGATGTTCTTTTACAATCATACCACTTGGAAAAATCTCTTTATGAGGTTTTCTCGATGCTAGAAATTAGTCAATGATTTTGATGTATTTTCTACCTACCAACTCTAACTAATATTTCAATTTCCTCGTATGAGAAAATGATATTTTTTTATTTTTAAAAATATTTTATTTAAAAAAATATTAAATTGATATATTTTTTTATATTTTTTAATAATTTTAATGTTCAAAATAAATAGAATTTTAAAAATATCTTAAAATACTTTTTTTAAAGCATTCTGCATCGAAATTAAATAGTTGATGTTGGTTCATAGTATATACACTGGATTTAGTTCCTGTTTGTTTTTGTGTTTCAAAAGCGTTTTTTAAAAAATTTAAATTTTATTTATTTTTTTCTTTGATTCAAATTAATCAATATTTTTTTGTGTTTTTAAATCATTTTAATACACTGATGTCAAAAATAATTTTTTAAAAATAAAAAAATATATATTATTTTAATATATTTTTAAGTGAAAAATATTTTAAAAAATAATCACAACCACACTCCTAAACGAGCAATGAAAGAGCTGCATGAATGGTTTATAGATCAAAACTAGATATTTACTACATCACCGTATGTATTTTTTTTTCTTAAATAAAATTCCAACACCATCAAATTGCCTTATATTTAAGCTTGTAATTAACACAGAGAGCATTCAATCCTGACCGAAAAAGAAAAGAAAAGAAAAAAACTTTGAGAAATAAGAAAGGTCACAAATTAAATAAGCTGGGATAACATGAAGTTAATTAATGTCGACGATCCACTTTCTTTTTCTTTTTCTTGCTAGATTTCCTTTGGTTTAATGGTTTTCTAGCTTTATTTATATATCCACTCGATTATCATGAAAGAAATCTCTATCTAGTTACTCCTAGCTAGCTCATCTCTGTTCATATATAGATGTTTTTGGGATTTATTTCTTGTTATGTAATTTTTTATGAGTTTCCAATAATTTTATGTGTTTGTTCAAAAAGCATTCATATTTTTTTTTGGGTGTGCATGGAAAAGTATTCTTACTGCTGTACATATATGGAGCATCCAAACCCTAATTACTATTGCCAGCTCAACTATAACATGAAAATGGACTGTTCATTAATGGCAAGTTGTCAGGCACAGGAACAAGGCATGGTGGATTATTTTGCTACTATTTGGCAACGCGGTTGCGGCTGCGTTTCTAAAAAATTTGAATTTTTTTTTGTTAAACTTTAATATGATTTGTACGTTCTGAATTGTTTTGATGTGCTGATGTTAAAAATAATTTTTAAAAAATAAAAAAATATTATTAACATGCATTTTGGCACGAAAAGTTATTTGAAAAGCACCCGCAACCACACTGGCAAACAAGCTTTTTATATCTCTGCTACGTAGCGTTCCAAATCAATCTCTGTTTATGAAGGTTTTGTTTATTTTTGTGTTTTAAAAGTGGTTTTAAAAAAAATTATTTTTATTTTTATTTTAAATTAATATTTTTTTAGTATTTTTAGATTATTTTGATATGCTAATATTAAAAATTATTTTTAAAAAGTAAAAAAAATATTATTTTAATTTATTTTTAAGTAAAAAACACTTTAAAAAATAACCGTAACCAGATTTTTAATAATATTTTTTTCTGTTGTGACAGTAACCCTTATGGCCTTATCTATCAAACCTTTGGTGGTTGAACAAGTCATTAATGTTGCATCGATCGAAGGCTCATGACAGAAGTGAATAGTGATGATGAACACTATTTATACCCAGCTTTGTTCACTCATTTACTTGTACATCACAATTGTGTTAGGGCACCCATTAAAGTTGTGCTAGGGTTGCTTGGAAACATGTGTAAGGATAGTTCATCATGTTTCATTTCTTTAATTTTTGGGCTTGTAATAACACTAGCAAGTGTTACTCCGGAAGTTGAGGCTAGGGCTTTCTTTGTTTTTGGTGATTCGTTAGTAGATAATGGCAACAATAATTATCTTGCAACCACTGCCCGAGCTGATGCACCGCCGTATGGGGTCGATTATCCAACTCATCGGGCTACTGGACGTTTCTCTAATGGCTTTAACATCCCTGATCTCATCAGTAGGGTTATTTTTTTTTTATTAGATTGCAAATATATCTTTTTTTTTTCTTGCACTCTAGATTGATTAATGTCGATCATGTATATTACTAGGTGAGGCAATTGGCTCGGAACCCACATTGCCATACTTGAGTCCTGAGCTCAGGGGAGAAAATCTACTTGTCGGAGCCAACTTTGCCTCTGCTGGAATCGGAATTCTCAATGACACTGGAATTCAGTTTGTAAGTTCATTTTCAATTCAATTTCTTGACGTGCAATGTAATTTACAAGCGTTTTCTTCTCATCAAGACAGGGAAGGAAGACCTTGACTAGCTAGTAAACTTAAGTACACTTGCATTATACTTTATATTGTACGTAAAAGCAAAAGAACACAATGTTCATGAGTTCATCATATATCAATTTTAACTTAATTATATACATTGCAGCTCAACATCATCCGAATGGGTCGTCAATTGCAATACTTCCAACAATATCAGCAAAGGGTTAGTGCACTTATTGGACCCGAGCAAGCTCAACGATTGGTCAATCAAGCTCTAGTCCTGATGACCCTAGGCGGCAATGACTTTGTTAACAACTACTACTTGGTGCCCTTTTCTGCAAGATCTCGCCAATTCGCCCTCCCTGATTATGTTGTCTATCTCATCTCCGAGTACCGCAAGATTTTAGTGGTAATATACATGTTTTTATATATATGTTTCTCTGGGCATATTATTCTTCAAGTCTCTCTTTTTATTTCTGTTTTTTTAACAAGATTTTGTTGCAAAAAGAGACATTACAAAGAGATTCAGTAGACTATAGCAACATGCTCACATAGAAGTACGTAGGAGCAAAATTAAATTAATGTGATGAAGCTTCCAGGCACCATTTAACTTGATAGAAAGTGTTGTCAACTGCAAAGTTACAAGGGTCAAACCAGCCCAACGCTCAGATTGGGTACCGAAATCAATCTAAATTTTGATTTAAAAAAAAAATAAATTGAAACCACATTGTTTTGGTAAAAAAAACCAAGTGAAACTAAGTTGCTCCAGTCAAAATATATTATCAGGTTAACCCACTGACTAGGCAAAATCTTGTAACACAAGTCAAATATACTGAATGAGGCTCAAGCGCGCTGTAATGAATTAGAGGGGGTCTCACTTTTGGGTTCTTTGTGTCCTAAATTCACCGATATTTGCATCACCCTTTCCTTTAATCAAGCAAGATAAGTTTTCTTTTATAAATGAGAGACTTGAACTCGATTTTTTTTTTAAAGAGAAAGAACATTAGCGCATCAGTTAAGACGTAAGCTCATTGGCAAGCAAGACAAGTTTTTCTTGACTTCGCGAAGCCGACAAATTAAGGAGTTTATTGCTTGGACTGTTCGCTGTTCGTGAGGCCAGCCAGCATTTGATGTTTTCTGACATGTTATTTAAAACCTTTCAGGTCATTTTCATTGATAGATGATTTTCTCATTAAAACGTTTTGGCCAAATCCATCTACAGAGAATGTATCTCTTCATGCTTTCTCTCCTCTTTGTAAGCCATAGTAAATTATCACTTGCCCTTTTAAAATGACTTGACGTCTTGACCTACTTTCACATTCTTACTGTCCAATTTACTTATGCTAGATACACAGAAACTCTGCACTACGTACGTACTGCATTTAATCTCTCACCAAACGTAGAAAAGTATCGTTGATGCTCTTGTAGCATTAAATGAACTCTTTTTCCATATATTTATGTTCAAATAATATTGTCTCGCCATGTAATCAAACCAGCAATTCATATAATTTAATAAAGTAAATTAATGTTTCACTATGCAGAGTGTATATGAACTGGGTGCACGTAGGGTTTTGGTGACGGGGACCGGACCATTAGGTTGCGTTCCAGCGGAGAGGGCGATGAGGAGCAGAAATGGAGAATGTGCGGCTGAGCTGCAGAGAGCAGCTGCCTTGTTCAACCCACAACTTGTGCAAATGTTAATGGAACTCAATAAGGAAATTGGATCGGATGTTTTCATCTCTGCCAATGCTTATGAAGCGAACATGGATTTCGTTACTAATCCTCAGGCATATGGTAAGTCATCGAAGTAAGAATCTATAGGTGCAACAAGCTATTGATTAGTACCTTATTTATTAAAAAAAAGATAGAATTTTTTTTATAAAGAGAAAAACATTTCGAACTCGATTCGAGACTTCTGGGGGAAAAAAAAAACGAAGGAGAAGTTTAAATGCATAAAGAATTGTATATGCACCAAACATATAGCCATAAGTTTAGAAGACTAAAATGCATTGACATTAATGGAAGGATATGCATGCATGGACTATTAAGAGTCAATGCCATAGTGATATTAGGTATACAAGTGCTGTGCCCTGGTCGAGTTAATTTGCTTCCTTGCACACATTTTATTTTTATTTTTAACAAATTAATGATGTATCAATTGACTTTCCATGCAATTTTTATTATTTTCATGAAATAATTTGTTAAAAAATAATATAAATCATATTTTGAGAACTCACCTAACAGTTTAAGTAATATTTTGGGTTGATTTGGTTTTTTAATATGGTATCAAAACCTTGATAACTAAGTGGTCAAGAATTTGAATCTTATCATCTCTATTTATTTGATAAAAATTAAGCACAAGGTAATGCGAGTATGTACAAGTTACAAGCTCAAATGACTTTCATTTAAGAGATGTGTTAGAGAATAATATAAATCATATTTTGAGACATCACTTAACAGTTTAAGTTTTTAATTGAATTGATTTTTTAATACAATTAGTATGCAAATTATTTAAATAATTCATAGGTAGTTGGATTAATCTCAAAGAAGTTTGGATTGCAAGAGCACTATACTAATGAACAATGATCTACTATTCTAAATGGTTTGTATGCAGGATTTGTGACGTCGCAAGTTGCATGCTGTGGACAGGGACGTTTCAATGGGATAGGACTGTGCACTATAGCTTCCAACTTGTGCCCTAACAGAGAAATCTTTGCATTTTGGGATCCATTCCATCCAACTGAGAGAGCTAACAGAATCATTGTTAGCACTATCGTGACTGGCAGCACCAAGTATATGAACCCGATGAATCTCAGCACCATCATGGCCTTGGATTCTATGGTTTAATTATTTAGATAATCACAACTGGTCTAATTCTTATAAATGATCATTATGAACAATTATATTCTTCTTGATATTGTTTGTATCTTGATTAATTAGGTGAGGTTGGTGAGTTTGTGCAAAGTATTAATTAAGGTTTGGTGTATGTAATTGGCTGGTGATCAGGTCTCTGCAATATTGGTGCCAGAAACATTTAATGGGACAGTAAAACAAGTATTCATGTGCCTTAATTTCCCTGTGTTAATTGCATTAGAGACATAGATAACTACTACAATTGATAACTAGTTTAATTGGCATTAATATCTCCTTTCTCTCATAGCAGATTTCGAGTTCAAACCTCTTCGGAAAAAAAAAAGTTGGCGAGGATATCCATTAATTTATGTCAATTCCTCCTTTTGGACACTGATATTAAAGAATTTTTCTGTAAGAAAAAAAAAACCAAAATGGCTGGAAATTTTCAAGCCAAAATTCCAGTCCAGACCCGGTTTGTTCAATCCTGTCATGACATGCTCTTTTATGTATTTTTTTTGGGTTTATAAGAGTGGTGTACATAAACTTTCATGAACACAATTTTATTCTATGCATATATGAGTTTTTTTATACATAGCATGCATTATTTTCTGCGTTAAAAACATTATTTATCACCAATATTTCCATCAATAACACGCACGCAAAATATGATGTTTTTGTGTCATAACACTGTCATCACCAACATCTTCACTAATAATATGAATATGAAAACCATGACATAATATATCAATCAACAAGTAACTATGACCAGCTAATAATACTTTTTTTATATACAAAAAGCATGCATAACACTAACAAAGCATCATTTTCTCCTCCTATGAATGACTAGATCTACAACCATGGTTGAGCATCAATTTCTCCACCATTGATATGACCTCTTTCTCCATTTAGACATGGGTGTATAAATGCATGCAGTCACCGGCAAGCAGCCAAGCCTACAAGCCAAAGTCACTCTAGCCATGCAAGGCATTAATCCACAACCATAAAAGCCAACCAAAGCTACACCATTGAAAGCTAGGCCAACACATGTAGATACGCATTTTTTATTTTTATTTTTCTATGTATTTTTTTCATCTTCATATTTCTACTAACTTAAATATCAAAGGATTATTTATTTTTACAAAGAAATGTTTTTTCAAAAACAGCCCAGATCATTACTCCATAAATCCAGAATGTAGCGAGGAAAAATCCATTAATTCTATGGAAAGATTTTTTTAAGATTTCATCAGATAGTTTGCATGGATGCTCTCGCACAACTAGCTAGAAGTGTTGTCGATGGGTTTCGTCTTCAAGCAGTCGCTGTACCACAGCCATGTCATGAATTATTGCCTCTTGAATGGCTCAGTGCAAATTACTACGCATTCAAGTGGAAAATAATTGTATTGACGAGCTTCATTTTTTTACCAAAATCATATATATATTCAGTTTCTGACTTCAAGCTGTGTAGCCTGTAATTAAGGGTTATATATAATATACAAATCTGATCCTAATTATTATGGAGTTACGTACGTAGTTCCAGCCAAGCCCCATTTATTTCGATCACATGGATCAGGAAGTCCCCACATCAATATTTCAGAAAATCGAGAGCTACTGCGTTATGGTGCTAAGAGTTTATTTGTGAGTTGAGGTAGTTTTTGTTATATTAGTTAAAAAAAAAAAAGTAAGTTTTAAAAAAATATAGTTATGTGTGGTTAGTTGAATTTAGATATGAGTTTGGTAAAAATTGTGGTTGAGATTTATGTGTAGTAAAAAACATTACAGTGTTTGTAAGTATGGTTGTGGTTACTTTTTAAAGTGTTTTTTTACTTGGAAATGCATCAAAATATATATTTTTTATTTTTTAAAAAATTATTTTTGATATCAGTGCATTAAAATGATCTGAAAACACAAAAAAATATTAATTTGAAATAAATAAAAAATAAAAACAATTTAAATTTTTTCAAAAGCGTTTTTGAAACGCAAAAATAAATAGGGTTTTACAAAACTCAGTTAAAAAACATGTAAAAACTGTTTCATAAAAACTGCGTTTCAAATTCAATTTTTTAGTAGATCTCACAATACAAAACACAATTTAGTTTGTTACCAAATATTTTGGTGTGTTTGTTGCACCATAAACACAAAAGCAGATGCAAAATAAATATGTGGCCCTATTTATTTTTGGATTTTAAAAGTGCTTTTAAAAATAATTAAAAATTTTTTATTTTTTTACTTTAAATTAATATATTTTTTATTTTTTTAAATTATTATAATATACTGATTTCAAAAATAATTTTTTAAAAATAAAAAAATATTATTTAAAAAAATTACAACTATTCTTCCTATCAGCCACTGTGTCGCGTGGGAGAGTCAAAAAAACAATAAATGGGATGCTAGTCGCTGTCCTTATTGACTATTGACTGTGACATGTGGGAGAGTCAAAAACAGTAAATAAACATGTCAAGTGTAATGGAATTATTTGGTTGGAGTCTCTACCTCATAATTTGGAGTCTCTGATTGTTAAGAGGATTGTTTTCCGTGTATTTGCTATTAAGTGTTCTTAACAAAAACAATAAATTAACATGTAAATGTATTTATATTAAAAATATTATAATTTATATTCTAAATATTATTATTTTTATTATAATTCAACATCTTTATATAAAAAATATAATTATTTATGGTATAATTCAAAGTATTAATATCAAAAATATTATTATTTATACTATAAATATTATTATTTTTATTATAATTCTTTTAGGGACTCTAGTGTAGTATCCATTGGCAATGGGTCCAATGTTTAGACCTAATTTTATTGGGTCCACCGTTAGGATCCAATACTTTTGAGTCCTGCATCAAGACTCATTTCACTTGGATCCTGGATCTGGAGTCAAGTCTCTTTGTCCTGCGTATGACCCCATCTTCTTGGGTCCTATGTCAGGATCCAAGAACCTTTGGCCTTTTTTAATATAATTATTTGTGTTATAAATGATATTATTTTTCTTATAATTCAGGGTATTCATATAAAAATATTATAATTTATGTTCTAAATATATTATTTTTTATTATAATTTAAACTATTTATATAAAAAAAATATGATAATTTGTGTTCTAAATATTATGATTTTTATTATTATTAATATTAGAAATACCATTATTTTTATTATAAAAAACATGCACCTGGGTTCAGTAGACCCCCTTGGGATTGGAGACCTATGCGGCTGGGTCTGCAGACCCTGCAGAGAAGAAAAATGAAAAAAAATAATAATAATTATTGTTGTTGTTGTTATTGTTATCATTAATAATTAATAATGTTTTTTTAAAAAATTATTATTATAAAAACTTTGGCTGGACAGGTTTAGTATTATTATTAATATGATAAATATTATTATTTGTATTCTAAATATTATTATCTTTATTATAATTAAAAGTATTAATATTAAGAATATTACTATTGTGATATAAATATTATGATTTTTATTATAATTAATATTATGAATATTAAAAATATTGTTATTTTTATTATAAATATTATAATCTTGATTATAATTAATAGTATTAATTTAATAATTAATAAATTTATAGAAAATATTATAAATATTGAAAAGCAAAAACATATTTGATTTGTAGTGTAAAATTAAGAATTAATATTAATATTATTGTTGTTGTTATCATAATTAGTAATTTTTTTTAAAAAATTTATTATTGCCATCAAAGAAAAACCATAATTGTTTTTGAAAAAAATAAAAAAAAATATAAGAACCTGAACAGATAAGTTAAATATTATTATTATATTATAAATATTATTAAATTCATTAATATTATTAAATTTACAATAAATATTATTATTATAAAAAAATATTGATTTGATTTTAAGTGTAAAATCAATTGTTATTATTATTATTATTATTATTATTAACTGGAGTCTAACATCCATTTCCAGACCTAAAAAACTCGGGACTCGAAAGATGCACCTGACCCAAGTTGCTTGAGAGGGACAGGAGCGCAGACCCAAGTCCCTTGCGTCTTGCAACATCACCTGACCCAAGACACTTGGGTCAGGCTTTTGGACCCAAGGCAAGTGGGACTGATGTCCTAACTCAAGTCTAATAGGTCCGGCGTTGCAGCCAGACCCACTATTACGGGGTCTGTCATTTAAGATAGGCTCAAAGCTCTTGAGTCAGGTGTTGTAGACAGATCCACTTAAACATGGGTAAGTCTAATATTATTATTAATATTAAAAATATTATTATTTGTATTATAAATATTGGAGTGTCCGGGGAGAATTGTCTTTACTATTTGTAAGTAAAAAATTCTGGTTGGTCGTTGGGTCCTACTGCCACTATGACCCAATGATGTTAGGTCCTGTTGCTAGGAGAACCCCATGGTGTTGGGTCCTGCTAGACCCATCAACGTTGGATCCTACACCTAGCAGCATCCATCAAACAGGATTGCGTCCTGCCCCTAGCAATAACAGTAACAACAATAATAATAACAATAACAATAATAAAATATTTATCCAAAGAATTAATATTATATTATACGACAAATATTAAATTAAAAGGGATCAAGATTTTATAATATAATAACATTTTTTTCATTCTCAATTAAAAAATATATTGGCTGGCTATTGAGAAGTAATACAATTTTTTCACAAGGTTTACTAGTTATTATTAGATTAATCAAGAATAATTTTATCTTTTTGCCTTTTTAAATAACAATAAAATGATTAACCTATCTTTAAAAGCCAAAATTCTTTAATTTGCATCCACGAGTTTTTTTGTCTTTTCATCTTAGTTTTTTAGTTATAATCAAGTTGAATGAGAAACAACTTAGTATTTTAATAAATATAAAATATTATTTAAAAAACAATTGGCATGTAGGTTGCTTTTTTGCTATTCAGACGGCATGTGACGGGGCTTTTAGGGACCAAACAGTGGCTTTCAGGGTGATATTCGAATCGTCTCGACAACCTCTCCATGCTAGGTGACATGTGTGGCTTGCTGATCTTTGATTTAGTGTCAGTGGTATTTTTGTTTTTTTTTTTCATTACCTTTTTTCTTTTATCTTCAATTAATGCTCCTAACCCTTCAAGTTTTCAAAACAATCCTTCAATTTTTTTTTTCTAATTTGGTTCATGTTTTTTAATTAATATTTTTTATTTGAAATAATTTATAAAATTAGATTTTCTTTAATTTTATCATTCTTTAATTTTTTTATTTGTCAGATTTTGTCCATATTCTTTTTTTTGTTATTTGTTTTATTGGAGATCATTTTTAAAATTAAATATTTTTTTACGATTTCATCCTCCTTCAGTTTTTTCTCCTATAAGATTTGATCCTCATTATTTTTATTATTATTTTTTTAATTTTATAAATTTTATAAATTGATATTTTCTTTCATCCTTCAATATTAAATTGATTGGGAATTGATTTTATTGATTGAGTTTGAGTCTAGATTTTCTTTCTTCTTCTTTTTTAGTATGTTATTGACAACTCATTTTTTATATTTGATTATTGCCATTTTTTATTCACTTTTATAGATAACTTTTTTAATCATATTATTAAATTAACTAAAATTATTAAAACCAATCAATTCAATGATCCAGGTCTCAAATTTTTCTTAATTTTTTAAAAACACTAGCATTGCTTCACCATTCTTTTTTTACATTAGAAATTTTTTTGACCTAACCCATGACATAACACAGGCCACCTTTCTAGTAGTAAATTAAAAGAATATATTGTTTTACTTTTTTCTTTTTATTGTTGCCCAACATACGATGCAAATGAGTGGCCTTTTTTTTTGGTCCATGGTTTGTTATTTGTTTTGGCCCTTATATTGTTTTTTTTAATTCAATTCTTTCACATTATATTTGGATGAATTAAAGCTTGATAATTCCTCTGGGATCATATGATTCATCACTCTATTTGTGTCCAAATACAACTCACTTTTGAATTGATGCTTGGTTTTGTAAAATCAGATTTGATTTTATTGATTGAAAATTTTAAAATAATAAAAATCAAATTTAACACAAAAACAAGGATCCAACCCTATTTTCTTTTATTTATTTATTGTTCATATGGCGCAGAAAAGTACACTTTAATCCCTATATTTCTTACCCTCTTCATTTTCTTCTTTTTTTGTTTGGTTTCTCAATCCTAAATTTTATTTTTTTCACATTTCAATCCTTTAAATTTAAAAAGAGAGAGAAAGTTAAAAAAAAAATATTAGATGAGAGAGAATGTTGTTGGTTGGATCAAAATGGTTGGTTTTTTTCTATGGAGTTCTCTTGATAAAATGAGTGTTATTGAGGTATTTTTTAATTTAATTTCATTAGAAAAGTAGATTGGGGTTGAGGATATTTTATTTAATGTTTTGATTTTAAATCAATTTACAGGTACTCCTGTCCCCATTTGATGGCCTTAATTTCTCCGGCTTCTTTCTCCGATTTTGGGCAGCCTTTTTTTTTCAGCCCATTCGAGCTTGGAGGGCAGGCCGTTCGAACCCTATTTTTCTTGAACCGCCATCAGAATTGTTTGAGAATTATTAACGTGTTAAAGGGACATTCGGCATTAAAAGTGGGCCTTATCCCGTGAAGCACCTCATGAGAGTTAATTGAGAAATTGGTACAGGCTAAATTTGTTTCCTATTTTAAAAATATTAAAAAATAATATTTTTTTATTTTAATATTTTTAAATCGTTTCCATGTAACAATGTTAAAAATAATATTTCAATATATTTTAAAAAAATTATTTTAAAAAATAACCATAACTACAATATCAAACAAGTTTTTAATTTTAATGCCTGGACTCATTTATATTTTCTATCATAGGATATTTTTGTTTTCTTATTTATACCCCCATTCTTTTACAGAATTCTCTCCTTATTAATGACAAAGCATTGATTTATAAATACCTTAATTTTTTATTAGTCTGGTTATGAATATATAAATAGGTTAAAAAAAACTAAAATTATAAAATATAATAATATAAACCAAAATTAATATAATTAAGGTAAAACATACTTTATTTCTGTAAAAAAAAAAAAAGAACTTGAACCAAATTGATCATATTCCTTACAGTCACCATACAACATGATATGATTATATCGACTCCCTACAACCACAAACTCTCGCCGATCAAATGGACAGCAGCAGTAAATCATGATTTTGAGTATTTTTGAAAATATGATATACATTTTATTTTCAATTAAGTTTAGTATAATTTTTTATTCCATATAGTCCAGGGCTATTTTCAATTGACCAATTAAGAATTCTCAGTTATATTAATACGTGTAAAGATGTAATCATCAATTCTCTTACTAGGCCACAATTACTACGAGCAAACATATAAATTTAATGACGAAGAATATATTTTTGTTATGCTACCTTTCCATACTTTGTATCTAGCGTATGTATTTTAATTAATTTTCTCTTTAATATTATTAATTCATTACACAACGAACTACAATAATAATTTACAATGTTTTTTTTTTATTAGTTTGGTCCTGTTGTCATTTTGATCTTTTTTTTTTTTTTAACAATTTATTCCTTTAAAGTTGTGTTTATTTAAAATTGAGCTTGGTGGTTTGTTTTGCTTGTGTGGAATATAGGATCTTAGGGTGTCGAAAAAAGAAACCATCACTCGGTGGATGTTCGGTTTGACAAATTCAAATGAAACTTGTTTTTATTTGAAGCAACTAGAGCTATGGGAATCAAATTTGAGCAATTGATAAATATTCAATCTCTTTTTCTTTAAAGAATTAGAGATTGAACTGCAAGGTTATGGGAAAGACCAACCCTATATTTTTTGGTAATTAAGTTTGTTTTCAATTTAATTTTTTTAAATCGAGTTTATTTAGGATTCAACTTAATAATTTTTTTTGGTTGGCTAGAAATTAGGATCTTGATATGTCGAGGAAATATTCGAACGCACAGTAAATGTTTAATTTTATAAAATAAAATTCAATTTTATTAATTTAAAAGAATGCAGAGTTAACATTTGAAATGGAAGATGAAGTGAAAGAGGCCCAGGAATTTCTCTGTGGGCGAAAGTGTCCCAAATCATAAAGATAATCCAACCACTCACCAAAAGACCCAGCCCACGAAATTAAAATAAAACTAAAAAGGTGCCCTGCTGAAAGAAAAGGGTAATTGAATTTAAATAATAATAATAATAATAATAATAATAAAAGAGAGAGAGAGAGGCTACGCAGTATTAAGGCAACTTCTGCATTATTTTTTTTTTTTGGGTTTGATAGAGATTTATGGAGACATGCAAAAGCTTCTTTTGATCATTTTCCATGCAAGGCGCAGCGCACGGTGACAGACACATTCGCGGTCTCAAAAATGTCTTTGTGCTTCAATCTCCTTTGATAAAGTGGTCTCCTTGAGTTATCAATCATAATCGCAATCATTAAGAAAAGGTTGACAGACACATTCGCGGTCTCAAAAATGAAAGATGAAAGCCAGTCCACAGATTTATTTTTTTTTTATGAATTTCGACCTTTCAATTTGAGATATTTGTCGTCATTCACTCTTGGGTTATTATTTTAATTAATTGAATGTGTGTCTATATATATATATATATAAATTTTTTTTAATACTAAAAAAATATATAGAGTATAGAAAATATTTTAAGTGTTTTGGGTCTGATAGTCATGCTTTGACCCAACACGCTGCAACAACTTTTAAAATAAAAAATGAAAAAAACAATGCCCTATACTCCTCTAAGGCTCTAACCATATACAATGTAGTTCACAGTACAAACACTCTATATGTTTATAGTGTGGTTTTTTTTTTTTTTAATAAAAAACATTAAAACTATCATTGAAGTATCCTAAACAAAAATGCTTCTCTAACCATCTACAATGTGGTTTACAGTATAAACACTCTATATTTATAGTGTGGTCTTTTTTTATTTTTTATAAAAAAAATTAAAACTATAATTGAAGTATCCTAAATAATGTTTTATAAAAAACAATTTAAACTACCCTTGAAGTATCCTAAACAGAAATGCTAAATAATTTTTTTTATAAATTTTTTCTATTTTTTACATAAAAAATTAAAATACTCTTGGATTATCCTAAACAGAAATCTTAATTTTTATTTTTTTATTTTTTTTCTTTTCTATAAAAAAATATTTAAATTACTTTTGAAGTATCACAAACAAAAATGCTAATTATTTTTTTTATAATTTGTTTTATTTTTTCTATAAAAAAATATTAAAACTATCCTTGAAGTATCATAAATAATTTTTTTATAAATATTTTCTATTTTTTATTAAAAAAACATTTAAACTACCATTAAAGTATCCTAAACAAAAATCATAATTATTTTATTATTTTTTATAAGAAAATATTTAAACTACACTTGAAGTATCATAAATAGAAATGCTAATTGATTTTTGTTTTATAAGTTTTTATATTTTTTCTATAAAAAATTATTAAAACTACCCTTAAAGTATTATAAATAATTGTTTTATAATTGTTTTTTATTTTTTATATAAAAAAACATTTAAATTACTCTTAGAGTATCCTAAATAAATTTTTTTTATAAATTTTTTCTATTTTTTGTTAAAAAACATTTAAACTACCCTTGAGGTATCATACACAGAAATGCTAATTAATATTTTTTTATATTTTTTTAATTTTTTCTATAAAAAACAATAAAACTACCATTGAAGTATCCTAAATAATGTTTTATATAAATGTTTTATATTTTTTTATAAAAAAACATTTAAACTACTTTTGAAGTATTCTAAATAGAAATGTTAATTAATTGTTTTTATAGTTTTTTTTATTTTTTTAAATATTTAAACTACACTTGAAATATTTCCTCGAGACATCATAAGTCAAAGTTCCGGATGACCATAACTTCTTCAAATCATTAATCAACAATTGAAGAAAAACATATATATCCCAACCTAGACTATTAGGATCGGGTATGACCCCGATCGAGAGTTACAAATTTTTTTTTTGTTTTACATGGAACTAGTCAATTTATAATTTTTCGCCCAGAGGTTTTACAACAATAGATTAAAATATAAACTTCAACCTCATATACATTCCTGGTGGCAAGTTGTAAACTGTGAGTATTACCGATAAACAAGAATAAGAAGCAACAGATAACCCTAATGAATTGAATCTGTCTATACATAACTTAAAGCGTACGTCCTTTAATTCTATTGAAAACTGATGCATCATATTAAAATGTTTTCAGGCTTCATGTAATAGCCTATAAAATTCAATAGATTTATGATATACTGCTTATTCGTAATAAGCAAGAGATGGGGTGATTTTTTTTTTATTACATTCAATTGATGCATTACATGATACCATCTATCATTTCAATAATCAAACATCATTAAGTGATTCGGTATGTCATATATATATACACACACATGCATGATAGTACTACAAAAGAAAGGACACATGTCTATCGTGTTTATAACATGAAGTGTGCATACACACCATAATTTACAACCACAACTTTGAATGTCAACATCATAAAGTTTCTACACAATACAAGTCATCTATTCGTACTATTACATAGTTTATCACAAAATACTTATTAAAAAATTACTAAATGCCATGGTTATAAGATGTCAAACTCAATGTAAGTGTATAAGCACTTCTTATAATATATTTGGACAATAGATATATTATTGTAATTGTGTTAACATTTAAATAGATAGATTCTCATTAATAACTTCTTATTAAATCTATCCTTAATATTTTACTTCACATCTTTATACGACCTTATGCCACATCATTTTATTTAAACTATATTCAACATCAATTGATAATATGTATTATGGTTTAGGAATCCTTATGGGTCTAACATCCTTCCAAGTAAAACTATTCTCTCCTCACTATAATCACTTTGTACATGGTTTTTTAAATATTAATTCCAATTGTAATTGACACGCTAGTATTCTTTACTTCAGTGTATAAATAAGTACTTTCAAATGTGAATATTATTAGCCAATGCTAATCTTATCTTGTATTCTTGGTTATCCAACATGTATACCATTAGTTGAAGTTAATCTTATTATTCATTCTCGGTTATTCCACATGGATACCATTAGCCAAAGTTAATCTCATCATTCATTTCCAGTTCTCCAACGTGAATACTATTAGCTAAAAATAATCTCATCATTCATTGCAATTCATGAATAATTTAAACAATTGAATTTGGGTAGCAACATTATGCAAGAATACTTCAAAAATTTAATAAAATTAGATGAACGTACCTGCTCCTCCTTTAGTATGTCCTCGCCCAGTCGAAGATTCAATGTTGGTTGCACTTCCTGACACACAATGACCATTACTCGGTATATTTTTATCTAGGCATCATCAAAGATCATTTTCACAAACATATATATGCACACACATATATTCATACAAACATCTCATGTGTTTGTGCATTTGTATAGCAATAATGTTATAATAAGACATTCATTCCCAAATTTAATGAAGGTCATCTACAGAAATTAAGTCATTATAACATTGAAAATCATTAACAAAAACTAAGTCACTTTGACACTAAAAATCGTCAGTGAAAACTGAGTTGTTTTAACATTGAAAATCACCAACGAAAACTGAGTCACTCTGACACTGAAAATCATAAACAAAAACTGAGTCACTCTGACACTAAAAATCATAAACGAAAACTGAGTCATTATGATATTTATTTTCCCAAGTTCATACATAAAGTCAAAAGCAAGTTTTCTTCCTAAAGATTATACCTCAATCTAGTTATGGACATAGACCACAACACAATTCACCTCCAAGAGTTTATGAAGCAAGGATAACATGTAATGTCTTCATTCCATTATAATTACACTCAATCATCAAACATTGTAAGGAGGATCTATTAATTACTATTATCTTCATGAAGATTTTTCTTTTCTATTTTCTTCTAAGATAAACGAAGTCCAAGTCACTTCCATACCGAGCATACTTTGTGTTCTTCATATGATATCATCAAATTCTCATCTATTATAGCATGACATAAGGTGTTCTATGCATTTCAATTTACAAAGTTTTACCAAACATGTTCAAGACTTATATTCATTTCCACAATCTCATCAAGTTCATTACAATGTTGTCAAGTAATATACAATTAAATTCAAACATGCACATTTTCAAGGATTTTCCTACCTAAGCTTTCATGGGGCCAAAACATGAGGCATTGATATCAAGTGTTCATTTTATCATTCTCAATCATATCATTCCAAATAATAAAACACAATCTAATAATTATTTTCACATTATATATGAGTTCAATTTCTACCCATTTAGTTTGTTTCTCTAAGGATGTTCATCATATAAAGATTTCCTCTTGACCAAAACACAATATTTTTCTTCCTTCTAGTTTATTCACGTAAATTATTGTTGGGTTGTTGCCATTGCATGTGCAGCAAATGGTTGGCACCAACCATTGACTATTGGCAGCCACCTTTGTTGAAGAAGAGCTGGAGTTGGCAGCCACCATTGTTGAAGAAGAGCTGGAGTTGGCAGCCACCATTGTTGACAAAAGAGCTGGAGGAGCTGCCATGGATGCCTATAAATAGAGGCATACATGAGAGAGTTGAAAGTGAGAGTGTGTAGAGCCAAAGATGTGAGAAATGTAGGAGAGAGTGGGCTGCCAAGGCAGCCAGCAGTAGCTGCCATTGCAACACTGAAAAGAGAGAAATAGAGTGAGGTTGAGAGTTGCCAAAGAGGGGATAATTCCTCCTCCTCTATTGTTGTAAATCTTGTACTCTCCCTATATAATGCAATGGCTTCTCCCGTGGATGTAGGCGGTTTGCCGAACCACGTTAAATATTGTGTCAGTGTGCTTTACCTCCTATGAGCAAACATCAATACATCACCGATCGGAATTCCCTACAATTGGTATCAGAGCCTGGTTTGAAGTGGTGTTTGATTTTTGCTCAAAAATGAAAGTTGTCAAAATTGTGTTTTGACCATACCACCGTGTAGAGGAGGACGAGACGAAGCCACTGGTGAAAACGGCGTCAAAATCGGACGTCGGACATGGCCGCACTCTCCATCACGCTCCGGCAAGGCATCTGCCCACGCGCGCAGACGCGCCCCACGCGTGCCACGCGTCTTCTTCGCCCGGATGGTCTGACCCGACCCGAATACCAGTTGACCCGACCCACATGGCTGACCCGGATATTAATGACGTCAGCATGACATAATTGTGATGTCAGCATGCACAGTAGGCATGCCAGGGATGACATCAGCCTGATGTAAGTGTGATGTCAGCATGCACAGTAGGCATGCCATGTCAGCAGCCACATCATCGACCAGTCAGCAGACACGTCAGCAAAGTGGGACCCACCTTCCACATCATCATCCGCGAGCCGAGCCAAGTCGAGCCGAGTTGAGCCGAGCCGTTTTGAAGCCGAGCCGAGCCGCGAGCCGAGGGATAAGATTCTGTGCAGCAGAGTCTATGTGCAACCGGATCTGAGATTGAATCTGGGCCGTTCATCAGGCCAGAATTGTTTTGATCAAATCTTAGCCGTCTGAAATGCGATTTGGACGATTTCAGACTTGTTTCCAGCTAATTTGATCGTTCCGGATGCAATGGTATGGTCCGATCATTGAGATTTGAGACCGAAAGTGGTGGTGGTGAATTAACAAAAGAGATTGCCCGATGAGGAGGCATCTAAAGGTCATCATGGTGGTCGATAGAGATGAAGAAGAACATGTCACACATGTTTACCCAATTACATGTGCTGAACTGCTAAGTGGAGA
>Ga0325414_1000179_pt1 | contig 43398 bp, 16 predicted proteins | sample PopdelMetagenome_8_FD_206183 | JGI IMG/M metagenome (GOLD analysis project Ga0325414, IMG submission 206183) | Populus deltoides microbial communities from Bellville, Georgia, United States - Leaf-PdKOR-R3 | ecosystem: Host-associated > Plants > Phyllosphere > Phylloplane/Leaf | place: USA... | reverse complement strand
GGTTCACTTGGACTTGTTTGGTTTTTTTCTTTAAGTTTAATTTTTTCGGTTTTATTCACCAATATTTTGTTATTTTTTTTTATTTGTGTTCTATGGGATTTTTTGTCAACCTTTGTTGAATCTAGCTGAAGAGTGACCACTGGATGCTCGATTAATGATTATTTTTTTTAATTTTCTTTTCGGGTCATTATTTTGAAAATATGTGCGATCTTTTTTAGTTACTAAATCCTTAAATTTTTTTTACTCTTTTTAAAACATTAGTATCGCATGAACATTTTTTTTTTACGATGGCAAACAAATACACTACAAGCTATTTATCTAGTTTATTCTATTTTACATGCATTTATTTATTAACATTTCCCATGACTATTAATTTTTCACGATATGTTTTATTGATTTGCCTGGCTATATATATGTCAAGTGTTTGTTTCCTAAAAGTTTGGAAACATTGAATTTTAGGATTCATTAGTGAGATCCACTTATTCACCATGAGAGAAAAACTTTTGGAATACTATTATAATTATTCTTTTCGTTGTTAACAACTAAGAATGGAAACTTGAAACCTCAAGGTTATATGTAGTCGCTAAATTTAATTTAAATGATCGATGCATATTAATTAAGAGAATAAGATATACCATTAATTAATTTGAAAGTTCTTTGCAACATTTTTTCGATGCATTCACCAAGAAAATAATGGAAAGGATGGATCCCAAGCAATTCTTTTTCACCAAACCAATATTTTTAGGCGATGAATTTGAATTTGGAGCCTTGATGCTGGCTAGTGCACATGACTCCTTGTTGATTTCTTACATTATAATTTTCATGATGCATTCCCACCTCATGGTGACCTCTTCAATCGATCTCTCTTCTTCTTTTTTTTCCTTTCTTTTTTTCTTGTTTTCAAGGACGGTATGGTGTGGGGACAAACTTTGGGGGTGTAAAATGATTGATTGACACGTTCATTTATCTTAACACTTCTGTGAGCAATCAATCATACAGCACTGATGATGACCATCGCACAATGGAAAATATTTCTTAATCTCTTCTAATTTTACATCAATCCAACTCGATCCTTCGTTAAGATCCCCTCTTCACATAGTTTTAACTCAGATTTTCTAATCCAAAACTCTGAGTTTTAACTAGCGAGGCATCTCCTCAGAAACGGTGCATTTATTTAATAGTTGTGATTCTGTGGATTAACTTTAATATTTAGGGTTGGAGTCAACGTTGTCTCAATCAGAATGCCAGCAAGATTTTGATTTGTGAAATGGGGTTTTCTTGGCGTGTGGAGCTCAATTGGTTAAGTAGAAGAAGCAAGGAATAGTTTTCGATTATAATATCAACAAAACCATGAAGAAAGTGTCGACACACTTTGCCTAACAACAATTTCAATGCCAAGCCCTGTATAATTAATATATGTATAGTATACAATAGTGATAATTTGGTTTCACGTCATGGTTGCTTGAGATATTCGCATCTAATTGCTTTGTCCTTTCACATGAATACTGCCAATAAATTAAAGTTTCTCCAATATAAAATATTTGAGTCCTCATTCCTTCTTCCAACAAAGTCTTTCTCCTTAATTCTCAAGAGAAATTAATTAAAAAATAAAAAAACTATTAGCTAGTATATATTACCTGTATGTGGTATATATCCTCTCTTGGCAGCATTTCATGTGGAATCTGAATTTTGTTTTTTTACGAGTCAAAATTTCATTTATCCAAGAGAAAAAAGTAAGCAAGGAATCTATATTTATATCTTAATTAAGAAGCATTTTTAAGCAATTTAATATCGTCAAGTTATGATGTTCATCACCTTCAAAAAATGACAGAATGATATTAATTTTAGACTGATTTTTCATTTATGAGGGGTTGACTACTCCTACACTAGATTTGGATGCCAATATATATATATATGGTTATGAGAATTCCTATACATATATCAATTAATTAATTAATTAATTAATATATAACGATTCATAGTGATCCTCAAACCTGTTTTGCCAAGCCAAGTTCCAGAGATTTCACATGGAATTAAATTTATAATATTTTGTACAAATCATAGGTGATTTAATATTGTGACACCACTTACAGCTCCACTGATCAGTTTATAATTAAACTATTAAATATTCCCTCGGTAATTAGGACCCTGCGTTCCTATTTCCTATAGGTAAGAAAAGAAATCCCCCGCATGAGTGGGTCATTGAGCCGAAGACAGCAATCGCTATAGGCATTAGGAGACTTTAAACTACAGATATTTCGGTTTCTGGACTTTTGGGTCGAGTGTTCTTGTCTTCGTTTGGGCCACGGAGGCTGTGTGTTCATTAGATCTTTTTTCCTAAGATAACCTAGCCTTCCTACATGTATTTGGGTCGAGACTTTAAACTATAGTTATTGTGTGCAGTAGCCACAAAAGAATTTTTTTTTTCCAATTAAAAATTGGGTTTTAGCTTGGTTTAGAAGGATTATTTCCTCCAGCTTAATTTATTGTTCTTATCCTGTTCATAAATATTACAATCTAGTCAATTTTTTTAGAATTTTTGAATTCTTTTACTAACGTCTAACATATTTTTCAGTTTAAAAATCATCTAATTTAATATTAAAATATGCAAGTTTAACTCTTGTTTATTGGAGGGTAATAAGAGTTATTAGAGAGATAATTTCATTAACTTTTAATTTTTAATTTTATCTATAAAAAAAGGAATGAAGAAGAGTGTTTGAGGTTAAATAATTCAACATTATTTTGATGGAATTTGACCTCTTCTTCACTAAAATTTCTAGCCTTGTTCTTATGATTTTCAAAGCTCTTTTTAATTTTTTATAATATTCCTTCAAAATCTAGAACTTAAATTTAGTTTTGTAGAGAGACTTCTGAGTTTTGTTTTCATAGCTCGTTAAACTTTATTTGAAAATGTACTTGAATAAAGTGGTATTATTAGAATCTTGAAAAATTTACTGAAAAAAGATTTTTTGCATCAAATGAAAAGTAATAAAATTTTAAAAACAAATAATTAATCATCATCAACAACAAAGCTTGTTTAATTTTAAATTGCTTTAATAATTAAGTATATTTCTTTGGTTTTGCTTTAATTTATTAAAAAATATATTACATGACTAATATGCATGTCTGGATCTTATTTTAATATTAATTGCAAGTTAGATATATTTTTAGTGTAATGTTGGAATATATATATATATATATATATATATATATATATATATATATATATTGTTTTTGTTGTGATAACAAATTTACCATAATCTAATAAATTGTATAATTATAAACTAAATATATATCACTTGTGTAATTTTATTTACTAGTATTTTTGGCAACAAGTCTCACCAACCAACAGCCTATTATCGTGCTCTGTGGGTTCGGATTTTGTAATGGAATGATGGAAGCAGGATGGAGTAGGAAATTCATTGGTTAGTATAGTCACTTAGCCACACACTGTGGCATGGGGTGGGAGTTGTTGCCAGCTTCTTACAGTTGATTAATTTGCATAGTGAACCTCTTGTTTCTTGGATTTGAAAGAAGAAAAATCTGCTAAACATGTTATATTTTACGAAAATAAAATAAAATAAGTAATGTGGCATTAAGTGGGCTTCAAGCTCATCGGCCAACATATGACAAAAAACTGTAAATGTAGGGAAGCAGAGTACAAGACGAAAGAGAGCAGTGATGTTCTTGTCTTCTTTTGGGCCACGGGGGCTGTGTGTTCTTTAGATCTTTTCTCCTAAGATAACTTAGCCTTCCGTAGCCTTTTCTTTCCCTCTGTTAATCAATACCTATCTTACAATATTTTTGCACCATCGAGAACTTGATTCGTAGAGTGTTCAGTGTTGTTGAACATTGCCCAGATGAGTGCGTTAACATTCATTGATTAAAAGCTTGACTTTAATCTGGTTTTATATTAAACCGAGTAAGAGTTGATCAGATTAATTTAATAGGTTTACTCGTCATCCAGTTGCTATGGTCGAAATTTATGTGAGACTTTATTTCACTTTTTTTTTTAATTTAAATTAACATTAAAAAAATTAAAATAATATCATTTTGGATTAACCCAAGTCAAGTTAAATTGATTTGTCTAACTTATAATAACTTGGATCTTAGACCATGTCAATTTTAATAATATTAGTTTGAGGCTTGCTGCCCTACTTGATTACTACCTAGCTTTTCGAGTTTAACATCTAGTTTCTAACTTCGGTTAAAACTAGTTATTTAACCTGCTTACCATTGCGGGTTAGATATTTAAAAATAAATAAATTATATATGCAGGTTTTATCATAGCATTTTTGTAGTTAAAAATATTCTAAGAGCAAATAAAAAAGTTTATATATATATATATATATATATATATATATATATATATATAATCAAATAAATCAATGACTATGTGTGCTTATAAAAAAATAAAAAAATAATTAATGATAACTATAAATAAAATTGAAAAAATCGAGAGACAAATATAAATCAAGATATTTAATATTGTAAAATGAGATATTTACCTGATTGTATTTTTTAAATTTATTATTAAAATAAATATTTTATTCAATCAAACAACAATATAAATAGATATGTACACACATTAAGTTGATTGAATAGAATAAAATGAAAAAAATATATATACAAAGCTGCACATATTAGAAATATTATTTCAAAATAAACATTTTTTATTTTTAAAAATAAATTCATCCCACGTGTGCGGCCTTATACCCCAACGCTCCTGGGCCATTGCAATTAATAGCCTTGGTGTGTGGGTGGGCCTTCACGCCCAGATTCACACGCCTTGACTTGATTTTTTTTAAAGGGGTGGATGACAAGTATTTTTTTTTTAAAAAAAATATGCAAACAACATGTTGTTTATCAATACAGATGATGTGTCATCTACAAACCTAAATTATAGTCACTATTGTGGTAGCAAAAAATCTAGGACGATGTTTCTTTTGCTATAAAAACCCAAACTTTAAGCTATTTCAATCTAAAAAACTCACCAACACCCTTTCAACACCTATAAATCAACCTATTAACCCAAGAAACAAAACAAAAAAGGTATAAAAACCCAAAATTAAATTAGGTTAGATTTATCTTCCATGACTCAGATTTGTTTTTTAGGACATATTAAAGCTCTAAATTTTAAAACACCAACATGAAACCTATGTCATTGTATGGAAACCAAGAAAATCCATTTAAGTGGTCGGAAATGGCCTGAACAATGACTTTTTCTCTCTTCGACAGAATCTAGTGACCACTCTCTCTCCCCTTTCTCTGATAAGGAACTGAAAAATAATGCAAATAAACATTTATACCAAAAGTGATATTTTGAAATTTAAAGGGACCTAAATTGTGTAAATTGTGTTATTTTTAAAGATTAAGGACCTAAATGTATTTTTCATAAAATTCTTGGCACACCATCCACGTTTGATATCTTTTTCATTTTAATCTCTTTTCTTGCAATGCAACCCTAGCCTAAGATATCAAAAGCAATTAACCTTTAATTAGTATCAAGTAACCAAAAATAAAACTTTAAAGATCAAAATGAATTATTAAAAAATAAACACTAAGTCCATAATATTTTGTGAGTGTGTGAACAATACCCATCTACTATAAAAAAAAAACCCACACTTTTTATTGTTTTCTACTAGTTTTGTACTCATGCTCTGCTGGGAGTTAATTTTTTTCCAATAAAAAAATAAATACGCATGCTTTTTCAATGCAGCCTTGGTTATAAAAAAACTCTTAATCATTAATCAAAATATTGATACACTTATCTAACTAATTAATTCGATATTTGATCAAGAGATAACTAAGATTAAAATATTTTATCTCACAACATAGATCATGTACTAAGTTGTGTTCAATATCTATGTTTTTTTATAATATTTTTTTTATTTAATCAAATGATTATATGTATGAATAAAAGGTAAAAAAAAAAGTCTCAAACAAAAGCGAATTAAATCAAACTATGAAACTCAACTATACAAAAATTCAATATTGAATAATAAAACTAAAGAGAAAAAATTAAAAAAAAATTTGGGTCAACCTACGTTAACCCGACAACCCTTTTATCATGAGCACATAATAGAGATAATTTTATAGAAAGAAAAGTGAAAAAAAAAGTATGAAGACTAAATCTCAAAAAAATAAATATTGAAGGATAAAACTGAAAAAAAATTAAATTTAAAAAAAAAACATTAAAAAGATGAAGGTTAACCAATAGTAACCTTCGATCACGAATCTAGGACTGGCCACACAGAAGACAAATCCAAAGACATAACGAATCAAAATTCTCAAAAAAAAAAAAAGTTAAGGCATGAAAATAAAAAATAATAATTTAAAAAGCAATAAAAAAAAATTATGGGTTAACTCAGGTTGATGTACCAACACCGTAACCATGGCATAGAATTTGCCTAATGAACCAGCAGTTTAGTCACTTAGCCACACACTGTGACATGGGGTGGGAATTGTTGCCAGCTTCTTACAGTTGATTAATTTGCCTACTGAACCTCTTGTTTCTTGAATTTGAAAAAAGAAAAATCTGCTAAACTTGTTATATTTTACGAAAATAAAATAAAATAAGTCATGTGGCATTAAGTGGGCTTCAAGCTCATTGGCCATCATATAACAAAAAACTGTAAATGTAGGGAAGCAGAGTACAAGACGAAAGAGAGCAGTGAAAATTATATGTGGGGCAAATAAGAAACTGGTTCTTCTTGTTGTTTCGGGCTGTGGAGACACAACTGGCCTATGCCTATACAATCCTGTTTGACCCTAAGCAAATATATGTTGCTGGGACTCATGAGGCACACAAGGAGGAGCTGCTATTAATAACGGATCAAGAATGGCTCAGAGTTGAAATCTTTATATATATATATATATATATATATATATATATATAAAAGATAATTTTATTAGATAAAACTGAGAAGTCAATAAGAAAATGGCTTAAAAAGAATCACAGACCGGTGAATGAAAAGAAACAAAAGACAAGCCACAAAGCTTGTTTGTCTCTGCAGACTCTGCTTTGCCAAAGAATCTGCTACGCAATTGCCTTCTCTGTTAATCCTTCTATAAAAGAACGACCTCAGCTTCATAGAAAACATGCCAACATATATAAGATGATCATGCATCCTCCTTGGCCAATTGATAGCATTAACCGAATCTGACTCGATAAACCAGTGCGCTTGTGTAGCAAGCTCATGAGTTTCCCTTAAATCCATTGCTTTCTTTATCGTCAGGACCTTAGCTTCATTTTAATCCTTAATTCCTGTTGGCAGAGAGAAAACACATACAAATCTCCCTAGATGATCTTCCAGAGCTCCTCCAATTCCTGACTTGCCTGGTTCACAGTTAAAAGTGCATGGTATATATCTGTAGCATGACTTTCTGTTTTTTGAGAGTAATCTTAAAACTTCTTACAAATTCCACGTGGCAGCAAGTTGACTTTAGCCTATCTAATGTATTAAGCTGCAGAGTTTACAACATACCTTTGAAATCTAATGGTTCTGTTTATGAGCGATCAAAAACAGGAATTGCTGCTGAGCACAATGAGATAATGTACACTCCATGATCAAAATGGGAAACATAAAGTCTCTTACTGGAACTAACGGAGAGATCAGAACGAATTGCAGAAAAGTTGATAACTAGGGTGAGCTTCTATTGAACGTGCACTGGCTTGTTTCCTTGAACAGGCTATTGCTTTGATTTTATCCTTTTGTTTATTTGCATATAATGTCATGAATTTGCAAGTACAACATTGTTTTCGGATTCAGGAATTATTTGGAAAAATTAATAAGTATCATTCAGCCCAATGGTACTATCTCTGCCTCCATGAATATGCAGACGAAGGATCCAAGGATTAGGCTCACATCTTGTTGAATCTACTTAAAAACCAAAAAAAGAGCAAATTCTTACGAAGTTGAATCTACTGAATGATCAATCCATTATAAAACAGTATTTCCTCACGCACTTACAACCCATGAACACAATCTATAGCAAATTACAACATTTATTTTTCAAGAAGACAATCGAAGAAAGTTAGCCAAAACCCAACAAAGCCCGCCTTGGTAACCTATAATTTCTACAAAGCTGATCATATAATCACATTAACTGCATGTGTGTGAGAATATATCTTCCAAACTTGTTGTGTAAAATTCCTTTGGCAAAGGAGGCCAATTAGTTGCAAGCTCCGAAGAAATTCTTCCCATTGGAGGTCGGGATTGCGGATTGAGATGCAAGCATGCGAGTGCTATCTTCATGATATGGACAACACCCTCTGCTGCTCGTTTTTTAGGAAGCGAGATGCGTTGGTCAAGCACATCCTTCAACAATGTCTGTTGAGAAATCGGTGGCATCGAAGATGATGAGGAAGTTGCTTGTGATGAGAGTGTGGAGACGAGATCGCCTGGGTGCCTTCCCATCATCACTTCCATTGTTACCACTCCGAAGCTATAGACATCACATTTTTCAGTGACTTTCATCGTGTAAGCTAGCTCTGCCAAAAAAAATTGGTCATGCTGTGTTTTTATCACATAGTTGATAGAAATAAAATTGAAAAAAAAATTACTTAAGTATTTATAATATAAGCTAAAAACATACTATTATAGGAACTTAATGTTGAAGTAAAGCTACGCACCTGGAGCAGTATATCCAAAAGTACCTGCAAATGAGGTCCAATTGGATGAGTCAGGCATCAACATTCTAGCTGTGCCAAAGTCAGAGACATGTGCCTCATATTCCAAATCCAGAAGGACATTATTGCTGGTAATGTCTCGATGAATGATCGGAGGAGAGCAAGAATGGTGTAGATAGGATAAAGCCCCAGCCATCCCTTTCACAACATTTAGCCTTTTCATCCAATCGAACTCAATTGCTTGTTCCTCACTGGTTATAATCTTTCTCAAGCTTCCTCTTTCAATGAACTCATAAACCAAAAAAGAATGCTTTGCATGTGAGCAAAATCCATACATTTTCACAATATTTCGATGTCGAATATTTGCCAACACGCAAACTTCCTTTTCAAAAGCTTTAAAATCGGACAACTTTTCTGTTTGTGACCGGTGAAGTTTCTTCACAGCAACCACCTGTTCTGTTGGCATCACTGCTTTATAAACAGTTCCATATCCTCCTTCGCCAATGCAGTAGTTGGAGTTGAATTCCTCTGTAGCTTCAACGATATTCTCATACAACTTCTTCCCATCATGGCCCAATATCGTGAATATGTTTCGATCTTGTTCATTTTCTGGCTCAGCGTTTCTCTTCCTAGCTCTTTTGCAGAGAATGAATAAAGCTCCAATCACAACAAACACTAAAAGCAAGCTTCCTAAAAGAGGGAGTACAATCAAAATCACAAGTTTGTTGCTCTTTCTCTTAACAGTTTTGCTGCTTGTTGGAAGATTGCACGGCTTTAGACCACTGGCGTTGCCACATATACCCATATTATCCCTTAATGCCTCAAATGAAGCGTTGTGGAAGGCTTTGATATCGGGAATGGGGCCTTGTAGCTTATTGGATGATATATCCACAGTTGTTAAGCTTAACATGTCTTTGAAAGTGCTCGGAATCCGTCCAGAAAGCATGTTGTGAGAGACATTCAGAGTTTCCAACTTTTGCAGTTGCCCAAGTTGCCTCGGTATCTCTCGAGTCAGGAAATTGCAGCTAAGATCAAGATCTTGAAGAGAAAGTAGAAAGCCTATCTCACCTGGAATGCTTTCTCTAAATTTATTACCGCTGAGGTTCAGCAACAATAAATTTGAGCATTCCCCAAGTTGTTTTGGAATCAATCCACTCAGATTATTAGATGCTAAATTAAGGATTTGAAGATTGGAAAGCATCTTAATATCTAAGGGAATGGCACCTGAAAGATGGTTGTTGTTAAGAATAAGCTTGTACAACAAATTCAAACCCCCTAAATCTTTTGGGATGGCTCCTTTTAACTGATTTGATGACAGATCAATCAAGTGTAGTTGAGTAGCCTTCCCAAGCTCTGGTGGTATCTCACCAGAAACATTATTGTTTGAGATTTTAAGGCTTGTCATGTTACGACAATCTCCCCATTTTGAAGAAAGCTCACCATAAAAATTATTGTAACTCAAATCAATATAATCCAGATGTGGATAGACACCAAAAACCTCAGAAATATTTCCTGTTAATTGATTCCAATCAAGTCTTACTCGGTGTAAACCAGTACAGTTTTTCAACCTTTTCGGGATTGGACCTGAGAAGTAGTTGTAGGCAGCAGTAAGGGTTTCCAATACTCCTCCATGGCATAACTCTTGTGGCAAATGACCCGTGAATTCGTTGATATCCAAAGACAAAACCTTCAAACGGGTGAGATTGTTCATCTCTAAGGGCAATGGGCCGTGAAGTTTGTTCCCAAGTAATCTCAAGTTCTCAAGCGATTTAAGTTGTCCTATTTCTGAAGGAAGACATCCAGATAAATTATTTTGACTTAGACCAAGTGAAGTGAGCATTGTCATGTTACCAACAGAAGAAGGGATGGGACCAGAGAGTTGGTTCTCCGAAACACTAAGAAAAAATAAATTTTTTAATTTTTCAATGGAATAAAAGATTTCACCGGTTAAAACATTACTTGACAAGTCAAGTTCATTGAGAGACTCTACCAACCCAATTTCTTGAGGAATGGAACCAGAGAGTTTGTTACTCCCAAGATAGAGCTTAGATAAGCTTGTCAAGTTTCCAATGGAAGAAGGGATGTGACCAGAGAGTTGGTTACTAGAAAGAACAAGGAAAAATAAATTTCTTAATTTTCCAATGGAATAAGGAATTCTACTGGTTAAAACATTACTTGACAAGCCAAGTTCATTGAGAGACTCTAGCAATCCAATTTCTTGAGGAATGGAACCAGAGAGTTTGTTATCCAAAAGATAGAGCTTAGATAGGTTTGTCAAGTTTCCAATAGAAGAAGGGATGGGACCAGAGAGGTGGTTCCTAAAAAGACTAAGGAAAGATAAATTTCTCAATTTTCCAATGGAATAAGGGATTTTACCGGTTAAAACATTAAGTGACAAATCAAGTTGATTGAGAGACTCTAGCAACCCAATTTCTTGAGGAATGGAACCAGAGAGTTTGTTACCCCAAAGATAGAGTATTGATAGGTTTGTCAAGTTTCCAACAGAGAAAGGGATCAAACCAGTGATATTATTTTGTTCTAGTGATACTTCAATGAGCATGGTCAAGTTTCCTATAGAAGAAGGGATGGGACCAGAGAGTTGGTTCTTAGAAAGACCAAGGAAAGATAAATTTCTTAATTTTCCAATGGAATAAGTGATTCTACCGGTTAAAACATTACTTGACAAGTCAAGTTCATTGAGAGACTCTAGCAACCCAATTTCTTGAGGAATGGAACTGGATAGTTTGTTACCCCAAAGATAGAGCTTAGATAGGCTTGTCAAGTTTCCAATAGAAGAAGGGATGGGACCAGAGAGTTGGTTATTAGAAAGAACAAGGAAAGATAAATTTCTTATTTTTCCAATGGAATAAGGGATTCTACCGGTTAAAACATTACTTGACAAGTCAAGTTCATTGAGAAACTCTAACAACTCAATTTCTTGAGGAATAGAACCAAAGAGTTTGTTACCCCAAAGATAGAATATGGATAGGTTTGTCAAGTTTCCAATAGAGAAAGGGATCAAGCCAGTGAGATTATTTTGAGCCAATGAAATAACGAAAAGAGACGTCAACTTTCCAATTTCATGTGGGATGGTTCCAGAAAGAGAATTGTTCGAAAGGTCAAGAACAAAAAGATTACGGAAGGACGAGAAGTTGAAATCATAAAGCGTACCTCTCAAGCCAAAGTCTGCAAGGCTCAAATTGGTGACGCTTCCAGAATTGTCACAAGTGATTCCAATCCAGTTAATGCATGGGCTCATGCCGACCCAGGAAGAAAGGAGAGATTGGCTTTGGTTGTCAAGACTGACTTTCCATTCGAGAAGAGCCTCAGCTTCTGTATTTTTACCAAATAGTGAAGTTGTGGAGGAAGTGTGTTCAGCTAAAGCAAAGAAAGAAGAAAAGTTGACTATGTGAGGGAGAAAAAACAGGATGGGGAGAAAGAACGAGAAGAATGGTTTGTTTAGTAAGGACGTCATGGTGTGTGTTTTCAAGAGATATAGGATATGATTTGCTATGGTAGATTAGGCTCTCCCATGGAGAGGTATTTATAGGTAGGAAAACATGATTAGAATTTTTTTTTTTTTTAAATCATTGAATATTACATCTCTTCTCTAATTAAATTGAAATTAACTAGGCAAGTGATAGTGCATAAAATTTAAATAAATAAATAAATTTATTACTATTTTCAAACAAGAACTACTTAGATATGTACTCTCTAAAATTTAATTGTATTTTTTTATATACAATATTTTCTCCTCTTGTATTTACCAATTTCTATAATAGAAGATCTTTTCCAATAGAAAGATATTAGGTGAAGTCTCAATATATGATTTAAATTATTCTCTAACACACCTTCTTAAATGAAAGCCCTTTGGGTTTGAAATTTACACAACCTTGATACTATGTCAAATAATCATCTTAATCTAATAACTTAAGTTATTAGGTAAAGTCTCAAGATATGATTTATATTATTCAAAATAATATGCTTAAATGAGTTTTTTTGTTCTAGAAAATATCCTCGTTTTCTCATTAATTTTTCCATCTTATCTTTTTTTCCCTTTAAATAAAATAAATTGAAAAGGACCATGAATGGAGAAAAGGATCAAATTACAAATAGATTTAAAATCGCAGGGATTAATTTAGTTATTTTCAAAGCTATTTGCAATAGGATTTAGAGTCTCTTAAGTAAGAGTATTTACAACAGTTTGGATGAAAAATTAGTCCAAAAAAATAAATTGGAGAATGATCATAAATTTAGAGAAAGATTAAGCACAAGTACAATTGTAGAGACTGAGAATTTTAGTCTTAAATAAATGGAGAAGATGAATAATTTCTCATTTTTTTACTTATTAAATAATTGAGGAACAGTGAATAAATGAAAAATTTTTTTCTGAATAATTATGGACAATTAACATATCCATAATATATATAACGATTCAAAATATTATTCTGATTTAAAAATTTAAAAACTTTGATTACTCTCGTGCTTGACACGGTTGTCTAATTTCTGATAAAATTCCAACTCAATTTTCTTTCCCCTTTCCATATCATTGTTTGCGACATTAACTGGAAAGTCCTACGTTCACATGCATGCACACTGCCTTGTGTATACTATGAAGGGATAAAGGTCTCTACAATGTCAAGTCTTCTCACTTTTGCTTTTTCTTTAAATTCTCGTGCTTGAAAAGTAGACAGAAAAATGAAATAGAAAAACTATTTCCGGCAGGAGATGAGGAGATGAGATTGATAGAGAACGTTAATCACTATGAAAGTATCGAGGGATCATAGAGAACATAGCTTCTTTATGACCAACTGACTATGAAAGTAAATATAGGGTAATAAAAAGCAAAGAATTCTATGAAAGAAACTTTAATTTCGAAAGTTTTTTTAAACAATGTGATCACTTCTAGATCTATATATTCAATGGGAGATATTGTAATTGACGTGAGACACACTTGTGGGTGTATCACATTGTAATTTCCAGTTCTTCAATAATTTCTTCCCCCATTCCATATGTTCCACTGAAAAGATAATGGAAAAGTGTATGTGAGAGACTCACCAAATTTCCCACAAGATAATGGAGGGCGACCTTCGACAAAGAAATTGAGAAGATCAGGCTGTGTTTGGAATTATGGTTTTGACTGCTTTTTAAAGTATATTTTATTTAGAAATATATCAAAATAATATTTTTTTTATTTTTTAAAAGTTATTTTTAACATCAACATATCAAAATAATCTAAAATATAAAAAAACTATTAATTTAAAATAAAAAAATATTTTTAAAATATAAAAATAAACTGAGTTTAAGGATCACCATCATGGAAACGAGTCAAACAAGTATGGTCCTTCAATGAACCTGGTCAAGTTCCTATCAGTCCATTTTCAGAAGTTCTGTCGGATCTTGTACAGACTTAGATTGTTGTTCAGACTTCAGAGTGACTCAATGAGGGAAAGCTGGAGTTGATGCGAATATCCTATCTGCTGCGTTGGTAAAATCTAGGCTGCAGAGAACTAAAAGTAATCATACTTCAACAAAGACTAGTTTCCAAGCTATTGGCATGAGGGTTATTACTACAGTAGGACGTTCCCTTAACAAGGGAGAAATTTTACCTAGCTAGTTCTTGCTTGAAATTTTGTTGGTATTGTGGTAGATGATGTTTTTTAAAAGTATTTTTTATTTAAAAATTATTATAAAATGTACCTATATAGAAAATGTTGTATATAGAAAATATTGTAGTCATATTCTTGTGTGGTAACTGTCGCACGTGTGCGGCGTCGCGGTGAATATTCCACTTCAATCTTAATGTATCTATCTGGCAAATATAGGGAGATAAGAAATTCTTGTCTTTTATCCGTGGAAAATAGAATGGGAGTCGTTACCTAGTATTTTGGTCACTAGGAACCCTAACTGATCTCAGAGATCAGGTACGGAGACTGATTGCGTAAAGGAAAGGTATTAGCACCCTAAATACGCCTTATCTAAGGTAAACTGCATTGTTTGATTGTCTGATAAAAAGTTAAGGTGTTATTATATTTTTAATTATTGGTCTGTCTATTGTTCAAAAAAAAGTCCTCCTCAGTAGGGAGGTCCTTATCTTATCGGATAAAAACCTAGCCGTTCTAATGTCTATATAAAAACTATATTTTTAATATCAGGAATACGTTTTACGTATAAATTTGTAATCCCAGATACTAAAAGAAGATAAATTTTTTTTTTAGAATTTTTGAAATATTGGCCTAGTTCTCATGGCTCTAACAAACTTGTTATTAAAGCCAAAATGCATGCTAAAATCTTATTGAAAATTTTTTTCTTGTGTTTTATGTATAAAAACAAAATGATTTTTTTTTTTGTTTTGTTGTATGAAAATATGATGTGATGATTTTTCTTATCTTTGAGAGATTTGGCTGTATGCATAAAAAACAAAATATTTTTTTTGGTTTTATAAATTTTTTTGCAATGTTTTGACGAAAACCAGATATTTTAATACTAGATTTGTATCTTTACGGTATAAAAATACAAACTAGTATTAAGCAATTTTGATAAAAATATGCAGGAAAATCAACCAATTTTTTTTATTTATTTTTCAAAATTTTTATATATATATATATATATATATATATATATATATATATATATATATATATATATATATAATGTAAAAATATTATAATATATAATATATAATATTATAATTATGTGGGCTGGGCCGGCCCAACGAACTGGGCCGGACTCAGCCCAAAAGGGTTGGTAGATCTCAGCCCAACAGTTCTTTTTGCTTCTTTGGGTCTGGGCCGGACCTGGCCCAAACATAAAGGTTGGGCCAGAACCGGCCTGGCCCAGGAAAGTCAAAAAAGGGAGGGGAATTATTTTCCCCTCCCATCCTCCTGCATGTAGAACGAATATCGTTCTGCATGCAGGGGGAGGTGAAGCCAAAAATTAAACAAAAGCGGAAGGGAAAGAAGAGTTACCTGGCGTGGAGGAGGCGGTGCATTGCTGTTCTGGTTGCTTCGCTGGCGGTGCTGCGGTGGAGGCCGGTAGAGGTGTCGTGGCTCACGTACGGCAGCTCCAAGCGCAGCGATGCTGCTGTTTCAAGCGACGGAGAGGTTACTGCTCTTCCCCTCTCTTTTAGTGTTTTGTTTTTTTCCTTCTTTGTACTCCCTACTCTCCTGTTTGTTTCTCTCTCAAACACTCCCCTATTTCAAACTCGTCTTCTTCCCCCCCTCTCTCTCTCTCTTTCTCTCTCTCTCTCTCGTCTGCTTTCCTTTTCTTTTCCTCCCGTTTCTTTTCTTTTCTTCCCCCTCCTCCCCCTTTGTAACTGGTCTTGGGTGGTATTTATAGGGCAAAGGGAGCGGGGGTGTCCCTATCGCCACCCTATTGCTGCGCATGAGGAGCAAGGCTTTCCTGCCCTGCCACGGCGCTGGGCGAGTTGACCAACGGGCGCGGTTTGCTAGGCACGTCTTTGTTGGTTTCTCATTATGAGGGGGCGTCAAGCTTTGGATGTTTGGCAGAGCACGCGGGGAGAGAGAGGCAGGAAGAAGTAAAGAAGAAAAAAACAAAAATTTATCTTCCCCTGCTGCACGTCTAGGGGAAGAAGGAGGAGGAACAATGTCGTTCAAAACGACACTGTTTTGTTCCTTCTTTTTTTGTTTATTTGTGTGGGGACCAAAAAATAGGTTACAACAGTAACCTCCACCATTACTATTGTATATTGCCCTACACACACACACACACACACACACATACATATATAGAAAGGGTTGGCTAACCACTAGGTTAAACTTCCTAATTATTCTCAACTTGGTATCAGAGTTTTCTGCCGTCAGAACTCTTCTCTTCCTCTCCTTTTTGCAGCCAACCTTCTCTCTTCCTCTCCTAAATGGACTCTACAGCCACTGCAACCGCCTTCTTCCTCACCACCGGTGGTGCAACCCCGCTGGCCAGCCCTCTACAAGCTGCTGCTGGTGGTGTTCTTCCTCCATAACAGCAGCCTACCCTTGCTGAACAAGTCAATGACTCCTTATCGCAAGTTTTTTCCATTCCTCTACACATTATGGGCATATAAACTCTAGTTATCGTTCCTCTCTCAAACACCCACCAAGTTGTTTCGTTGAAACTTAAGAACACAAATTATCTTTATTGGCGAATACAGATGAAACCCTATCTCCTTGGTCAAAGTGTTTTTCACTTCGTTGATGGCTCAGTGTCATGTCCTCCATCTCATGTTTCTAACAGTTCTGCTGGTTCTTTCTCTACAATCAGCCCTTCTTCTCTTCGTTAGAAGCAACAGGATCAACTTATTTTGAGTGCATTACTCTCCTCTCTCTCCGTGGATGTGTTGCATCTTGTGGTAGATTGTTCTACCTCGCATTGTGTTTGGCGCACTCTTGAGAAAATGATTGCATCTCCGTCTAATTCTCGCATCATGCAATTTCGTGGCTCCTTTCAAGATCTTCCGCAAGGAGACTCATCGGTTAGTATATACATGCAGCAAGCCAAACGTTATTTGATGAATTCTGTAACAACCCCAATAGTTAGATCAGTTTATCCATTTAACTTCCATATAAAGGGTAAATGGAGCATAATTTTTTTTTTGTTCACCAAAATTTCTAATGAAATTTTGACAGAGTCTCCCCTATACCGGGAGGTCTCAAGTTATCGACAATTTACCCTGCACACATTTATAATCACATCCATAATTGGTACAAATCAACCATTTAATTCATTCGAGAATATATTCAGGACAAATCTTCATACTCAATCTCCATCTCATATCACATGCATAAGTTAGTAATTAAGAGAACCATCCAAGCACTGAAATTTCATATATAAGCATAACACAGTTTAACATTCTGAACATAAGCTAGTACATTATAATTTCCCAAGCATAGATACATTTAATATTCCAAAAACAAAATGATACAAGGAGTATACTATTCTATTCAGGTTACATGTTTCCTGCATTACAAAATTACATGAATAATCCCAAAGTTCCAAACTTATACAAAAAGGGATCAAGGAACCTAAATTCTACTCCTGGTGTGAATGGGAGAGACCTGCAAAACATAAATTTTCCATATAATTAAAAATAACTAAAATACAAACAATTCACGAAAGAAAAATTATACAGCATATCTACCTACTTAAGTCATATGCAATTCAATACACCACCACCAACCCCTTTTAAGTATTATCAAATTTGTTTCCTTTAACTACTTCTCCCCACATTGGGAAGACTACTGCCGACACTAATGACCTCCATTAGTGTCTTTAGTTGTCCGTCCTTGGGTCAACTAATCAAATTCATGAAAATGCCGACACTAACGCGACCATTAGTGTCATTAACTATTTTTAGACCAAAATAGTTAATCAATGTTCTATGTTACCTTGGGAGGTCCTCGGGTATGCCGATGTCAAGGATTCTTGACATAATTAGCTTTCACCTCAGAAAGCTAATCAAGTCCATAAATTTTGCCGATATCGACATCACCCGTTGATATCATTAACTATTCTGAACCCGAATAGTTAATCAAGTTTTATATTTCTCCTCCCACGTTCCGGTAATGCCGATGTTAACCAACTTGGCTAACATCATTAGCCTCCCTTATCTAGGACAAGCTAATCAAATTCGAGGAATAGTCATTCCCAAAATTCATTTTTACTGTTCATCTCCTCCAAAAGAACCCATAAATTAAATCTAGTTCCCCGTTTCCATTTTCCCTTCATTTAACCTTTCCTTTCCCCCTTTTCTTTTCCTTATCAATAAGCACCAAAATTTTATAGTTCAATAGTTAGTTAAAATAATTATTAACTAGAGGAGATATAGGTACTGAGTACCTACCTGCTATGGACGCTCGTCTTGCGTTCCCCTGTTGTTGTTGCACTCCTCCCGCGGTTCCTCCTGAAACCACAAATACCCATCATTATTCCATGTTAATTCACATATCACAACATAACAACAGAAATGGTGATAATAATCATTTCTCTTTATCATTATTCTTTCTCACCTAAATCCCCCATTATTATCCAATAAAATTTCAGCTCATTAGTAATCCTAATGAACATCATGAATTTAATTTCAATCACGTTTTATTCCTTTCTGAAGATCACGACATAATGTTACATGCTTTACAAAGGGCTAAAAATGAATTCCACCCTTAATATGGCTAAATCTCGCCGTTTTGTCGACTTGGCCGAATCTGCCAGCAGGGGTGACAGCTTGACCTCCCCTCAGATGTTTATTTGTATCTGGAGTTCTAGAACTCCAAATTAGGCGAGGTCAAACTCGTTGGAAAGCTAACACTCCCGGCTACAACTTCTATGAAGGGACCGTTCTGGATTCTATCGTCTTCATGTCCAAATTCCCTCAGGAACAAGGGCAATGAACCTGCCCTGTTTCATCAATGAAGAAGGTATCTCCAATTTATCTCCAGTCCCTACTTCATCATCAAATACAATCATGCCTTACCTTTATTCATGGCATCCCGTCTCATTTATGACCTCCCAAGGTCATTTGTACCAAGTTAATTAATAAGCAATCGTAAGTTCTCCTCCTCTCTTTTCTTCCCCTCCAGTGGTCGGTTACCCTGCATCTGTTCTCTCTCTGTTTTTTTTATTCCTTGCATCCCTCCACATTCAAGACCATTTCTATCACTAAATTATGCATCAAGAATTACTTAATCCACCAGAATTTCTCTTCCCTCCCTAGTTTGGCTCTTGGCCGAAACATACCTAAGGGAACCAAGGGTTCCCTTCCTCTCTTTTATGCACTCATTTCATCTTTTAAGGCACTTAGACTATTCTAGTCCATTTAATTTCAATAATTTCTACATTTTTTTTCAAAATTTTATATTCAAGAACCCTAATTCCCAATTCAAGAAAATTATGAAAGTTCTAATCAAATTGAAGTTAATTTCATAGGAATTGGAATTAGAACTTCTTACTTGGATGAAATCTAAACTTTACTTCACAAACTTTAAAAGAATCTTAGCCTTCTTCTCCTTGCATATAGCCGGCCACTCTTCCCCCCCCCCCCCGGTTTCTTCACCAATTCTTCACCAAAATGTGTTTCCTCCACTTAATAATTCCAAGGCTTGTGTAGGTATACTAATTTAGGTGTTTACTCTTAGGTTTTGTCGCACGTGTGCGGCGTCGCGGAGAAAACAATCCACTCTCGAATCGTGTTATCTTCTATCTCTCTGAAAAATATAGGGAGACAAGGAATTCTTGTCTTTTATCTGTGGAAAGCAGGAATGGGAGTCGCCACCTAGTATTTTGGTCACTAGGAACCCTAACTGGTCTCAGAGATCAGGTGCGGGGACTTGTTGCATAAAGGGAAGGTATTATCACCCCAAATATGCCCTACCTAAGGTGGGCTGCATTGTTTAATTGTCTGATAAAATCTAAGGTCTTGTCGTGTTTTCTAGTTATTGGTCCATTTATGGTTTAAGAAAAGTCCTCCTCGGTAAGGAGATCCTTATCTTATCAGGTTAAACCTAACCATTAATTCTAACGTCAATAAAAGAAATACCTTTTTAATATCGAGAATATGCCTTATGTATAAGCGCGCAATCCTTAATATTAAAAGAAAACAAAATAATTTTTTTGTTATTTTTGAAATATTGGCCTAGTTCTCGTGACTTTAATAAACTAGTTATTAAAGCCAAAATGCATGCTAATATATATTTTTGAATTTTTTTGTATGAAAATATGATATGATTTTTTTTTGAGATACTTGGTCGTATGCTTGAAAAAAAAAATATATTTTTTTATTTTTTCAATTTTTTGATGAAAACTGGGTACTTTAATACTGGATTTATATCTTTACAGTATAAAAACACAAACTGATATTGATCAAAATGCAGTAAAAAATTTACAAAAAATCACAGATTTTTTTGAAGAATTTTTTTTTTGGGCTGGGCCCAGCCCGACCCATGTAGCTGGGCTGGACCCAGTAGGCCTAGCCAGGTCACTGGCCCAAACCAGTGACTCGGCTGGATTCTACCCACCAGCGTGCGTGAATAAGTCACGCACGTTTGCTACAGCCACCATGTAATTGAATTCCAAGTGCACACAATGGCGGAGCCACAATAGGGAGTAAGGGGGCAATTGCCCCCTTAATCTTTATATATATATATATATATATATATATATATATATGAATTTTAATATAATCACTTAACAAGTTTAATTTTTTTTATTAACTACTAATTGATCCAAGCTTTTCTTCTCTTCCTTCTATAAAATTTCTCTTCAAGTCCTAAACTATTAATTAGTTAAGTAAGTAATCTTTTATGCTTTATGCTTTATGTTTTAGGTGAGTTTCCTTCATTTTTTTTATTTATGCCATTGTCTAATTTTAGTTTTATTCCTTAATAATTAGTTATTAAAAATATTAGAGTATATGATAATTTATAGATTTGTTAAATTAATATGTATTTGGATAATATTATATGCATATGAATATGAATTGAAATGAGTTTTGATGACTTAATATGTATTTTGTTATGAATTTCACATGAAAAATGATGGTGATCAACTTACTAGTGATTAAAAATGAAGTATTGAACAACTCAAAAAATTAGCGACACAATAAAAAAATTAAAAAATATATATATTAATATTTATATTTAACCCACTTGTATAAAACAACAAGTCAACAAAGAATTGTTGCCAATAATTTCACTAGTCCCTGAAAGATTTAGAAATAGATGAATGAAAGTTTAATTGTATATATTAAGAAAGAATATATTTAATAAAATTAAGAATAAAGTCATTATGAAACAATTTTAAAATATGAAAACTCGAAAAGAATAATTATAATGTAAGTTTTTTTATTTTAAAAATATTCTTAAATTAATTTTACTTGACATGAGTTAGTACATGTATTTCAAATTGATTTCTCTATATATTACACATGTCTATATAATATATAATATCAAGTATTTGTTAGTAATTTGCCTCCTCATTTAAATTTTTTTGGCTCCGCCATTGAGTGCACAGTATTTTGTGCATTATCTTGTAAAGCTGGAGTTACCTGGAAGCAAGACGAAGGCGGCAGCATGTTTTGGACCAAAATCTTCCCCATTTTGTTTGCTTTTCCTTTGGTTCCTCTGGTTCTTCCTCTTCTTTTGTTTTTCCTTGCTACTGGTATTCATGTTTTTTTCCAGTTCATCTGAGCTTGATCATGGATACTAAGGTTTTGAAAGAGGTTCAACAGTCCCTCTCCCCTGCTTCCTTCTCCCTGTGCTACCCAGTGCGCATCCCTCTGTTTCCTTTTTTATTCTTCCTTTTGCTGGTGTGTCTGCGTCCTCCTCGTCTCCTTTCCCTTTTTTTTTCTCTGTCTCCTCTTTCTTCTCCTCCCTGTCTCGTCTTTGTAAACCCCAAGAAAAATAAATAAATAAAAGTGAAGAAATTCATGCATATGGTTAAATAAAAAACAGAAATTCAGAAATTTTTTAATATGAATTTCCAGGTGAAATAATTCGATATATTATAATAAACCCGGTACTGTTGAGGGTTGGATTTAATTGAAGAGAAAAATACACTTAAAGGAAAAAAGGGGCCTAAATGCAAATAAGGAAAAATATAGAGTATAAATACTCTCTCCTCACCAAACAAAATCTGTAGGAACCATAAGGAGAGAAGATAGGGAGTTTTATACCCATTCTTGAGAAATCAAGAGAGAAACACTAACATTTCAAGAACCCATCCTAGATTTAGAGCTTATAGATGGGATAAACACTTGAGAGCAAAGGATTAGCAAGAAATTGAACAAGAAGAAAAGAAATGAGGGAGTTGAAAATCTTTAACTGGTTGAAGATCAAGATCTTAATTTGTACCGGGTAAGGTATTTTAAACATGATCTTAAAAAAAAACATTTTTAAATTTGATAAAGAATTGATGCCTTGATATTGAATCATAGGTTAGGGTTCTTAGACATAAATTGGGGAAAAAGTACTTATTGTTGAGATTAAGTTAATTCATGTGTGTGGTATGTAGTTTATGAAAGTATTGTGTGAGGGGGGGAGACAACTCTGGACAGACTTGTCTCCTGACTTTCGGTGAGATTTCGGATAGGAGGATGAGGGAATTAAGATTGGATTCCTCATAAAAATTGTAGATTTGAATGTTAGTTAACCAAGAAAACTGGTCTTGCTCAATTTGGAGATGTAGAACTCCAGTTATGGGTTACCAACTGAAACTGAGTCGTGACTGATTATGTAAGGCAGTAGGACTGATTAGTTGATGAGCAATTTTGACTATCTTAGAGGTAGAACTGGGTTCTCATTCCTTCAGAGAACTGGCAGCCTCGTGTCTTAGCTTTCTAACGAGATTAATCTCACTTAAAATGGAATTTTAGAACTTTAGATATAGTTAAAAATCTGATGAGTGTTTAGATAGTAACAGTTGGAAATTGGATAGTAACAGTTCAAAGTCAGACAGTAACGGTTCAAAGTCAGACAGTAACAGTTGGAAATTGGACAGTAACAGTTCAAAATTAGACAGTAACAGTTGGAAATTGGACAGTAACAGTTCAAAGTTAGACAGTAACAGTAGACTTTCATGTGAATACTATAAATAAGAATATAAAAGAATTGAGTCATACGAACACTTACACTTACTCATATGTTACTTTCTATGCATGTTCATTTCCTCATAATAACATACATACATATATCATGTATATTTTCAGAGTTAGAAAACTGCAGAAAACAGGAAGGGGGATCGAGAGAGAGAGAGAGACCGATAGTGTTAAGAGAGAAGGGACCGAAACAGTAGGGATATCGACAGGGAGACCGAGAGAGACAGACGGGGAGAAGAAAGAAAAGGGGACAGAAGAAGCAAACCGGTAGAGGGGAGAAGACACAGACTGGTGTCTCTACGCCACGGAGAGGAAGCACCGCCGCTGTCATCAGGCTTCCCAGTCACCACCACCGAAGCGCCACCGCAACGCCACCGAGAACAGTCACCAGTATCATCGTCAGCTCAGCCATCTGAAATCATCGCCTCAGGTAATCCTTCTCCCCCTCATAGTCGCCGGTCGTTATTCACCTTCTTGCCTGCAGAACGTGCATTGACGTTCTGCATGCAAGAAGAAATAATTAGCCGGTTACTGTGCATGCACACAGTAATCGACTAATTAATTAACTGGTTACTGTGCGTCATGGTTGCTGTGGGCTGGAACATCAGCCCAGCCCACGCGGCTGGGCTGAGTCAAGCCCTTTTTTTTGCTATGGGCTTGAACATCAGCCCAGCCCACGCGGCTGGGCTGAGTCTAGCCTTGTGGCTGGGCCCGTACAGGCCCAGCCTAGTTCATTTTATTTTTATGTTTTTTTGTGTGTGTTTATATATATATAGACACACACTTTTTTTTGAAATTGTGATTTTCCCACGGATTTTTCTACGCCATTTTCATTAAGATTGGTCTGTATTTTTATATCATACAGATACGAATCCGATATTAAAATACCCGTTTTTCAAAAAAACTATTTTTGTTTTCATGCATACGGCCAAGTCTCTCAAAACTAAAAGTCATAATGTATTTTTTTATACAACAAACAAAACTAAAAAAAACAAATATTATTTTAGCATGCATTTTGGCTTTAATAACCAATTTATTAAAGTCATGAGAACTTGGCCAATATTTCAAAAAAATCAAAAAAAATATTTTGTTTTGTTTTAATATCTGGGATTACGAATTTAAACGTAAAACATATTCCTGATATTAAAAATGTATTTCTTTTATAGATATTAGACCGGTTAGGTTTTTACCCCATAATATAAGAACCTCCTTACTGAGGAGAGTTTTTTCTTGAACAATAGACGGACCAAAATGACAAGACCTTAGATTTTTTTTATCAGACAATAAAACAATGCAGCTTACCTTAGGTAGGGCGTATTTGGGGTGCTAACACCTTCCCTTTACGCAACCAGTCTCCGTACCCGATCTCCGAGACTAATTAGGGTTCCTAGTGACCAAAATACTAGGTGGCGACTCCCATTCCATTTTTTTCCACTGATAAAAGACAAGAATTCCTTGTCTTCCCATATTTGCCAAGATAGACATACCACACTTGATGATTGAGGGTGGTTGGGCGATCGCAGCGATGCCGCACACGTGCGACACTCAAAATACCTTGTGCTTGATTTTTTTATCAAATAAATGAGGATGGTGAGATTCGAACTCATGACCGCTTGGTTATCAAGACTCTGATACCATGTCAAATAACCATATTAACCTAATAGCTCAAGTTATTAAGTGAAGTCCCAAGATATGATTTATATTATTCAAAATAATATGCTTGATTGAATTTTTTTTGTTCTAGAAAATATCCTGCTTTTCTCATTAATTTTTCCATCTTATCTTTTTTTTTTCCTTTTACTATTTCATATAAAGAAATAAAATAAATTGAAAAGGACCATGAAATGGAGAAAGGATCAAATTACAAATAGATTTAAAATCATAGGGAATGATTATTTATTTTCAAAGCTATTTCCAATACAATTTAGAGTCTCTTAAGTCAGAGTATTTACAATAGTTTGGATGAAAAATTAGTACAAAAAAATAAATTGGAGAATGATCATAAATTTAGAGAAAGATTGAGAACAAGTACAATTGTAGAGACACATTAGAGAATTTTAGTCTTAAATGAATGGAGAAGATGAATAATTTCTCATTTTTTTTACTTATTAAATAAATGAGTAACAGTGAATAAATGAACTTTATTTTTTTCTGAATAATTATGGGACACATTAGAGAATTTTAGTCTTAAATGAATGGAGAAGATGAATAATTTCTCATTTTTTTACTTATTAAATAAATGAGTAACAGTGAATAAATGAACTTTATTTTTTTCTGAATAATTATGGACAATTAACATATCCATAATATACATAACGATTCAAAATATTATTCTGATTTAAAAATTTAAAACTATGATTGCTCTCGTGCTTGACGTCACGGTTGTCTACTTTCTGATAAAATTCCAACTCAACTTTTTTTCCCCTATTCATATCATCGTTTGCGACATTAACTTGAAAGTCCTACGTTCACATGCATGCACACTGCCTTGTGTATACTATGGAGGTCTCTACAATGTCAAGTCGTCTCACTTTTGCTTTTTCTTCAAATAGATAAACTATTTCCAACGGGAGATGAGGAGATGAGATTGATAGAGAACGTTAATCACTATGAAAGTATTGAGGGATGATAGAGAACATAGCTTCTTTATGACCAATTGAATATGAAAGTAAATAAAGGGTAATAAAAAGCAAAGAATTCTATGAAAGAAACTTTAATTTCGAAAGGTTTTTTTAAACAATTTGATCACTTCTGGATCTATATATTCAATGGGAGATATTGTAATGTACGTGAGACAAACTTGTGGGTGTATCACTTTAATAATGTGTTGGTTCGCATCATCATCCGAGAACCAACTATCTGCAAAAACGAAACCAACTGTAAGATGAGCAGAAGGCTAATGGCTACTGCTGTGAAACTGAGCATATTGGGGGTGGTATGGCCAAAGAAAAAAGCAGAGCTGACACTTAATGATCTGCTTAAAAGGCCGGTGAGGAGGTCACTGCCCAGAACCAGCAGACCGTCTGGTTTGCCAGTCTGTAGGGGCAGAAAAATAAACACCATGAAAATCAAATCTATGCTGGTTCTTATACCTACTGCTGTTGGGGCATTAGTAGCCGCGTGAACAACCTAAAAAACAATTAACAGAGATCTATATATTTCAAAAGTAAAAAAAGGGTAATAAAAAGCAAAGAATTCTATGAATGAAACTTTAATTTCGAAAGTTTTTTTAAACAGTTTGATCACTTCTAGATCTATATATTCAATAGGAGATAATGTAATTGATCGTGAGACACACTCGTGGGTGTATATATCTCTTTGTAATTTCCAGTTCTTCAATAATTTCTTCCCCCTTTCCATATTTTCCACTGAAAAGATAATGGAAAAGTGTATGTGAAAGACTCACCAAATTTCCCACTGAAAAGATAACGGAGGGCCACCTTTGACAAAGAATTTGAGAAGACTAGGGAGTGTTTCCGATTGGAAATGTTTTTTACCGTGATTTTTATTTAAAAATATATTAAAATAATATTTTTTTAGTTTTAAAAATTATTTTTAATACTAGCATGTTAAAATGATATAAAAACATTAAAAAATATTAATTTAAAATAAAAAAATAAAATTTTTAAAAACATTTTTAAAATATAAAAATAATAGAGCTTAAGAATCACCGCACGTGACAACCACAGGATCAAGTCAAACAAGTATGGTACTTCAATGAGCCTGGTCAAGTTCCTATCAGTCCATTTTCTGAAGTTTAGTCGGATCTTGTACAGACTTAGATTGTTGTTCAGACTTCAAAGTGACTCAATGAGGGAAAGCTGGAGTTGATGCGAATATCCTATCTGCTGCGGTGGTAAAATCTAGGCTGCAGAGAACTAAAACTACTACTAAACGTACTTCAACAACGACTAGTTTCCAAGCCATTGGCATCAGGGTTATGTCTCGAAGACTATGAAAATGCAGTTGTGAATATTTTTTTATTAAAATAATATATTTTTTATTTTTTAAAAATTAGTTTTGAAATCAGTACATCAAAACGATTTAAAACATATAAAATATTAATTTTTAACAAAAAAATTAAATTTTTAAAAACACGAGTTAGCCCGCGTTTCCAAACGGGCTTAATAGGACCTTCCCTTGACAATTTACCTAGCTAGTTCTTGCTTGAAGTTTTGTTGTGTGGTGTTTATTAAAAATATATTAAAATGAGTCTTAGATTTTTTATAAAAGTTATAGATCTATATCTTAGCTTTCCATAAAAAAAAATAATTAGACCTCAATTCAAGGTCTACCACTTTAGATATGACCCAATTACGCAATAGTGTTCCTTTTGAACCAGCATCTCTTAGCCTTTTCTTTGTCTTTTCATTTTCAATAGTTAATCACATTAATTAATTCTTTGAATTGTGAAATATATCTGTATTTAAAATTAACATTTATCATAAATTAAAGTTATCTTATATTTTGTTATCTATTTTTGGATCCCCACTCCAAAAAAAAAAAGGAGGAAGAGAAAGGAGAGTGGAACAGAGGAGAAACAAACTGAGAGAGGGGAACAAGGGAGAAGAGGAAAAGAATGAAAAGCTAAGAGAGAAAGAGAGAGATGAGAGTGAACGAAGAACAGATGAAAAAGACAAAAAGCAGAGAGAAGCACGACAGAAGGCAGGAGGAAGAAAAAGAAAATACAGAGAAACCGAAGCAGCGTCCTCCGCGTACCACCGCCAGTCTTCCTCTTCGCCACCACCAGCAACACCGCTAGCACCAACAACACCTCCACAAAGCCACTGCAAAGAGGCAAGAACACTGTTGATAGGGGAAACAAAAAACAGAGGGAGAAGACAACACGCCAAAGCAAAGAAGAGAAGAAAGAGAACCAATGTCTGCCACCCCAGCCGGCTGCCGCAACACCAACGCCACCATGAGCCACCAGCACCATGAACGACAGCGCTTCCATTCCAGGTAATTCTCTTCCCCTTGTTTTTGTTTCCCATTTCATCTTCTTGCATGCAGAACGTGCACTGTGCACGTTTCTACAAGCAAGGAAAAATAATTACCCTGTTACTATACATAAGCACAGTAACCGGGTCATTGTATTTGGGTTGGTTACTCTGCACGGGCACAGTAACCAGGTCATTGTATTTGGGATGGATTATCAGCCTAGTCCATGTGGCTGAGCTGAGTCCAGCCCAATAGGAGATAGTTTGTATTTTTTTTTTTGTTGATCTTGGCCCAGTTTCTTTTCTGAGTCGGGTCCGGCCAGTTCTAAAAAGAATAAAAATAAAGAATGAAATTTTCTTCCAAAATTATTTCAAAAAAATATCTGTGATTTTCCGCAGATTTTTCTACTGAATCTTGCTTAGTATTGGTTTGTATTTTTATACCGTAAAGATACAAATTCAGTATTAAAATACCCTGTTTCCGTCAAAACATTGAAAAAAAATGTTTTTGTTTTCAAGCATACGGCCAAGTATTTCAAAGAAAAAAAATCATATCATATTTTCATACAACAAAAATTTAAAAATATGTATTAACATGCATTTTGGCTTTAATAACCAGTTTATTAAAGTCACAAGAACTAGGCCAATATTTCAAAAATTATATATATATAAAAATTCTTTTAGTATATGGGGTTACGACATTATACGTAAGACGTATTCTGGATATTAAATTCTTTTGTTGATGTTAGAACGGTTAGGTTTTACCCGATAAGATAAGGATCTCCTTACCGAAAAAGACTTTTCTTAAACCATAGACTGACCAACAACTAGAAAACACGACAAGACCTTAGATTTTATCATACAATAAAACAATGCAACTTACCTTAGATAGGACGTATTTGGGGTGTTAATATCTTTTTTTTTACACAACCGGTCTCCGTACCCGATCTCTAAGACCAGTTAGGGTTTCTAGTGACCAAATACTAGGTGGCGACTTCCATTCCATTTTTCCACTAATAAAAGACAAGAATCTCTTGTCTCTCCATATTTGCCAAATAAATAGAATACACTATATGAGAGTGGATTTTTTTCGCTGCGATGTCACACACATGCGACATATATTATCATACTCATTATTATAAAACATGCTTAATTACGTTATGGAATTTAATGATATTAGAAGTGCAATATGATGATATATAGCTTTAGTGAGAATGCACTTTTAAGTATTTATCACACCCCCCAAAACCAACTTAATACTCATCCTTAGTAATTAAAGCGTTAAAGAAAAAAACAATTTGCAAAATAAAAAAAGCAAGGCATTCATCATTTAACTTGCTATTGATCCATTCAAATAAACAAACTCTCCTTAAATTTATATATCTGCTCTATGCTTCTTAATCAAGATATTAATAAACCTTCTTTTTGTGCTCAATAAATCAAAACATAGCTATGGGGCTTTTCTTGAAAGAAAACAAAATTTTGTTCTAATGTTTTTCTAAGGTTAACTTCATTGGATTGAGATTATTATTATTATTATTATTATTATTATTATTATTATTATGAAAATATAACATAATGCATCATTAACCCATTTAACGAGCTTTAGGCTAATGAATCCCAAACCAATTGGTCTTAGGACATTAGGTGTTGAGACCCCCTTCGAGCTTAGTAACTCAGGTTATAGATATTAATACGTAGATAGTGCAATGCTTGATTCCCTTAAGCTTTTCTCCTCAACACATGTAACAAGATTTGAGTCAATAGCTCCCAAGTCAGTTGACTTTAGGGTATTTGGTGTTAAGACACCCCTTCGGACTTAATTGCTTAGGTTAGGGAGGCTACGAAACCAAGCTTATCTATATTTTTATTTATTTATTTTATTATCATTTTTTTTGCTTTTTTTATTTTTTATTTTTTGAATTATATATTATCCATTTTTCCTTAGTTGTTACATTTAACAAAAGAATATAAATAATCTAATAATCCAATGTGCAACCCATAACGATATGTGTATGTGAAAATGAAGATTTATTAATACTTGCTAAAAAATATATGGGCAAAATTAAATGATAACAGTATGGGAGTTTATAAATTTAAATATTTCATAATGATGTGATTGAACCTAATATTACAAATAACCATACTTCGACAATGTCTAGTTTCCAAGCCACTGGCATGAGGGTTATGACTCCAATAAGACCTTCCCTTGACAAGGAAGAAATTTTACCTAGTTAGTTCTTGCTTGAAGTTTTATTGGTAATGTGATGGGTGGATATTGTTTTTTAAAAGTAATTTTATTTAAAAATATATTAAAATAAAAAAATTTATATTTTTTAATTTTTGACAACACTAAAAAAAAAGAATTAATTTAATTTTTTATGTCAAATATATTTTTAAAATACATCTAAACATAATTTTACAGCATCCAAAATCACTACCCTTCATTAACAAAGATTCTTTCCAATAAAGAAAAATTAATAGGCTCCAGAGGGAGAGAAAGAGCGTTGAAAAGGAACTAAAGATACTACTAAACAAAATTTGGGTGCGCCAGAAAATAGTTATAAAAGATAGAGCATGATCATGGCTCTACCCAGAATGTAAGGTTACCAAGAAAACAGTCACAAAATGGCTTAAACAGAACATCTCTTTTCCTATGATCAACACCTAATTTTTCAGACAAGTGGATTGAATAACTTGAGAGATTTAAATAGGTTAAGAGTTTTGGTAAACGATTCTCAATGGATTATTATCTCAAATTATCTCTGACATTATCTCATCTCAAATCAAGAAGATTAATGAATAATTATCCATAATCAAATGCTTTCACATACATAAATTTGTTCCAATTTGACCAAGAAAATAAATAAAAACTCAAATTCAATCTTAATCACAACGCCAAAAATTAAAAAATAAAAACTGGATTAAAAATAAATTCATAATTATTCAACAGACTCCATGAATCCAACCCAACTCAGAAAAACCTTAAAGAGGAGACACAGGGCTCTCTACATTACAAAGCAAACACTGCAGCAGCAACTATACCAACTGATCCCACCACATTATTATGCATAAACCAAACTGCACTGGATATATCCACAGGAGCCACAGGACTCTCAACATTAGTCGCAGGAACCGCCTTTGCAGGTTTTTCTGGTGCAGGTGCCACTGGTGCTGGAGCTGGAGCATTAGAAGCAAAAATGTCCTTAGGGAGGAGAACCTTTTCAATCTTATAAATGGCAAGCTGGTTGTCTGTGTATACGGTGCCAGATAAACTTGTATTGGTAAGTCCTGTGGTTATGTTCACCGAGTTTGGATAACTTGTCACATTAAGTGGTAACCTACTGCCTGTTCCAGCCCATGTACCTAGAGGGTTACTTACAGTCTGAAACTGGGAAGGAGAGAGGAATGTTGGAACTACGTGGAACTTCACTAACTCAGACTTGTCTCCATCACTTAGAGTGTTGAGAGTTCCTGATTTGAGTTCCAAAAATGCGCTATCCGTTGGTACAAAGATGGTTAAACCGGTGCTTGAATCATCTAGCGCGGAGAACAAGTGGTTTTCCTCTTGGGTGGATCTCAAAAGGCGGATAAAGATCGTGAAGTGGCCAGCCTTCTCGAGGATTTTGGTGACGTTGGTGATGCCATGTGGTGCAGCTGCCTGTGGTGGGGTTGCTGCTGGAGGTTGTGCCACAACCACTGCTGGTGCCTGCGCTGGGGCTGCAGCTGGTTACTGGGCAAAGGTATAGGTGCATTGGAGGAAAAGAAGGAAAATAAAAAATGAGATTGACTGTTGCTTCATGTTTATGTTTTTGGGCTATATGCTAGAAATGATACAAAAATGTTAATGTAAATTGAGCTTGATCTTAGTTAGAAAAGTGTTTGATGTGTAAAGAAGGGACAGAGTCAGGTTTTATAGTTGTTGGCAGAGGATCAGGCTAGGTGCAATGTACAATTTTAGTTATACAATTCGGTAGCTAGTATCTTTTCTTTTTCCGAAAGGTGGAGGGTTATCAATGGAGAGGCAAGTTCAACAATGCTGCAACAACTAATTTTCTTGGAAATGCAGGGGAAAAAATAGATTATAAAAAGTGGATTTCAGGTGGGTGTGACAGCAAATGAAGATATCTATGATTGTCAAAATTATATTTCTGAATCATCACTGGCAGAACATTTGAGCATATACTTCTGAACATCAAAACAAATCATCTGTAATGGCAGAGGAATTTGACATGAAATCTCAACTAAATCATCTTTAACAGCTTTGATCTAGCTCCTTGAGCTTAAAAGAGTCACATCCTTGAATCCATGACAGATTTGGATAGACTAACTTTCCAAATTCACACATCCAGAAATCAAATCTCACCCATACCAACACTTCACATAACATGATCAAGATACACTTACCTTATTATGTACTTTATTTGATGTTTGTGGCAAGTCCTCTTCCAAGGTTTATGCAATCTTCGAGTAAGCTGACTTTTTAGGGAAACAAAGAGAGTCCTAAGATATCGACGCAGACATAAACAACGAAAGAAAGACAGCAACTGCATAGGATCACCACGCAAATTTCAAATTTTGTTACCTCTTTCTAAACTAGAAAACCTGAAAATAAAAAAAAATGCAATAAAAATATTTAAAAAACTAGAAAATTTAAAAATAAAAAGGAAAAATTACAAATCTAACCTGAATAGCACCTTTTGGGTCTAGATGTCTTCCAGACCTGCTGACCATTACATATATAGGCCTATATAGCAAAATCTGAGCATGATTCAGCTGTGAAATTGGAAGCTGTAATTATGGGTCTTTTTGTCAAGTCAATCACTCTGCCCATCCCAAATATTGTTTTGGGCTTTGCTCTTAACCATCAGTCCATAGACATTCCTTCAAGACTATCCATGCGGCCAGTGAGGGGAATGACTGATTTTGGAGTGTTGTTTGAAGCTACTGGCTATAGAAAATTGACTACTCTGATAGTGATTGGGCTGGTTCATTCGATGATATGAAGAGCACAACAGGTTGAGTTCGATATCGGTTCAGGTACACTTTCTTCGGTGACCAAGAAGCAAGAACCGTGGCACAATCCACTGGAGAAGCAGAGTGCATAACTTCAGCAGCAACAATGAATCCAGCCATACGGTTAAGGAAACTTGTCCAAGATATGGGTCAGCAACAGCATGTAGCAACTAGAATTCAAGTTGACAACAAGTCGGCCATTGCAATTGCAATAGCAAAATATTCAGTTAGTCAAGGAAAAACCAAGCATATCAAAATGAAGTTTCAGAGCTCATGATGTAGAGAAAGCTAATGCGGTGACCTTTAGCTGTTGTTACGCAGAAAAGCAACTTGCAGATATATTGCAGCGAGAGCTTCCACAAATATACATCCTTACCTTCACTGCAAGCATCTGCATGTAATAACAAACTTTTATGAAAAGTTGTCATTAAGAAGAATAGAAGAAGCCTGTCCAGAAAATACAAGTCGCGAAAGACACCAACATGAAGCAAGTTGAAACTAGAATTATTATCCATCACTTGCACACGGAACCATCTGCATATACCAATACAAGAGCTTACCTGTTATATTTGTTTCATGAGTCCTGACAGGTAATATAGCAAGGAAATTCTTTTTGCACCAGAAGTTTGCCAGCCCAAAGTAGGAGATAATATAGCAGTCTAGTAAAGGTTGTTCTGTATCAGAAGCCTTGTTTTTTGACAATTAGCATTTTCTTCTCTTTTGAATAATTGAATTGTCAATTGTCTTCTAACCTTATAGCTTAAAGAAAACTACATTTCGGTTCGAAACATACTTTTGTGAATTCCAAAATCACAATGAAACATACTTGTATAAATTAATGTGTAGCTCTAACTTATCACTAGCTTCAAAACGTCAATACTACAAGATGAAGGAAAAACACAGATGGGTTGCATTAATCCTGCTGTGCAGCACACAAAGGCGCTGCGAATGAGCAAGTGACCTCACACACCAGTCCCCAATGCTCTTTTATGTCCAAGAATGGAATGTTTGCTTAAATCAAACCGGATAAGTCCTTGAAGCAGTGTTGACAGTAAAGTAACTAAGCTTTAGCTCCTTTAGCTTTAAAGAACCAAACTCTTTACTTTCTTCATTCCCTACAAATTTCAACAGATAAGCTTTCCAAATACGTACCCAGAAATCATCTACAAAGTCATCCTATTGAAGAAAAAAGCAAAGGAAACAATGACCTCAGAGACTGGAGCCTCATGGAGGAATGGTCTTATTTAACCAAAAGCTAGGCAATAAGTAGATGGCACCAAGGTGATAGGAAATGAAATGAAATGAAATGGAAAAAACAAGATTGACTATATGTATATGTATGTACGTACGTATGTATGTATTCCAATTTGACCAAGAAATTAATCAACAGCTCAGAATTCAACCTTAATCACAAACTCAAATCATACAAACTGGATTCAAGGTAAAATCAGAATTATTCAACACACAATCGGCCGGCGCAGCAAAATAAAGCACCAAACCGGACACAACCCTACATATATCATATCAAGATTCGAAATACTTCTACATTACAGAGAAAACATTGCAGAAGCAAGTAACCCAACTGATCCCACCACAAGATTATGAGTAAAGATAAGTGCACTAGATATATCCACAGAAGCTGCAGGACTCTCTACAGTAACTGCAGGAACTGCCTTTGTTGGCTTTTCTGGTGCAGGTGCCACTGGTGCTGGTGCTGGTGCTGGAGCTGGAGCATTAGAAGCAAAAATGTCCTTAGGGAGGAGCACCTTTTCAATTTTATAAATGGCTAGCTGGTTGTCTGTGTATACGGTGCCAGATAAACTTGTATTGGTAAGTCCTGTGGTTATGTTCACCGAGTTTGTATAACTTGTGACGTTAAGTGGTAACCTACTACCTGTTCCGGCCCATGTTCCGAGAGGATTGCTTACGGTCTGGAACTGGGAAGTAGATAGGAATGTTGGAACTACGTGAAACTTCACTAACTGGGACTTGTCTCCATCACTTAGAGTGTTGAGAGTTCCTGATTTAAGTTCCGAAAATGCGCTATCCGTTGGTGCAAAGATGGTTAAACCAGGGCTTGAGTCATTTAGCGCGGAGAATAAGTGGTTTTCCTCTTGAGTGGATCTCAAAAGGCGGATAAAGATCGTGAAGTGGCCAGCCTTCTCGAGGATTTTGGTGACGTTGGTGATGCCATGCGGTGCAGCTGCCTGTGTTGGGGTTGCAGCTGGAGGTGATGCAACCACTGCTGGTGCCTGAGCCGGGGCTGCAGCTTGTGACTGGGCAAAGGTATTGGGACAATGGAGGAAAAGAAGAAAAATTGAAAATGAAGAGAGTAAGTACTGTGGCTTCATCTTTATGTTGTTAAGATATAATGCTAGAAACAATGCAAAAATGCTAATGTAACTGAGCTTGATTTTTGTTATAAGTGCTCGATGTGCATAGAGGGGACAGTTTGAGGTTATATAGTTGTGAGCAGAGGATCAAGTTAGGTGCAATATACAATTTTAGTTACACAACTAGGTTGCAAGTACCTTATCTTACTCCAAAAGGTGGAGGGTCATCAATGGAGATGGAAATTTGACAATGCTGCAGCAGCTACTTTGCATGGAAAGTAGAAGGAAAACGAAACAAGAATCTCAGAAGTAGATTTCAAGTGGCAGAACATTTGAGCATACTTCTTAACATTATAACAAAATCATGTCTCAACTGCCTCCATCATGTCTATATACAAGCTTTTATTCTTCTACTGACTCTAACTACTTCCTTGACTAGCTCAACTGCTTTTCTAACTAATTAACTACTAACAGTAAAGACCAACCGTTATTCTTTCAGTGCTGTTATTGCTTCGTATTGTTCTCCTTCCGGCCTTCATCATGTCTCCTAGTTCGTAACATTGAGTAACATATAACTTTTTTTTTTCAGTTTTATTTAAAATATTCTTTATACTTTTAATATATTTTTTATATTTAAAAAAAATAATATTGAACCGCTGGCCAATATAATAGTTGGTTAGCAAATCAAGAGGCATCTCGCGGCAAGAAGATGTCAAGAGCATTGGATTTTGTTTTCAAGCCACTACAACCCTTCATGAAGGATCCGTTTTCTTGCAATAAGAATTATGGACTAGTGTTTATGGGCTTTTAAGGCCAAATAGGCCGGCTGGGTTAGTGCTTATGGGTCTCAATGCATTCTGGGCCGGGCTTAAATCATCCTTGGGTAAATGTTAATAAATTGGGCTATGATTCTTTATAACGTTGGCTAATTTGTTTTGGGTTGTACTCTTGGGTTAAATGGGTTTTGGTTAAGTGTAAACATGTAAAACAAATGATGAAAAAAACAATATAAAAAATAACATCAAATTTATGAGAATATATTGTGCATTATGGCCTAGTCTTTCAAAATAAAATAATTTTTTTCATATTTCATCACTGTAAAAAAAAAAAAATTTCCTTCTGTGCATTTGTTTACATAAAAAAAAGAGAAAAAAAAACAAAAATATTTTAGTATTCTAAAAAAAAAATACATGTTTTAGCAAAAAAAAAAAAAAAGAGGAGTTTTTATTTTGCATTGGCATCTAAGAAATTGCACCGCGTTCCCAAAAAAATCAAAATTTTTTTTCTTAAAATTTAATATGGCTTGTATGTTTTGGATCGTTTTAATGTGCTAATATTAAAAATAATTTTTAAAAAATTAAAATAATCATTGACATGCATTTCGACACAAAAAGTTATTTGAAAAGCAACCACTACCACACTGCCAAACATACTCTAAATAAAATCTTTTTCTGTTATTTTTTTATTTGTTTTATTAAAAAAACATCATATGTATATTTGGATTTAATAACAAATTTATTAAGTCTATGAAAACTTGATCAAAATTAAAAGATTTATTGAACCTACATATCCAATAAATTTGGGCTATGATTCATGATAACTTGGGCTAATTTGTTTGGGGTTGTACTTTTAGGTTTAATGGGTTTTGGTTAAGCATAAACATGATGAAAAAAAAAGATGAAAAACAAAATAAAAAAGTAATATAAAAAATAACATATGTGAGTATATATTGTGCATTGTGGCCTAGTCTTATAAAATAAAATCAATTTTTTCATATTTCATCATTGTAAAAAAAAAAAAAATTGTCCTTCTGTGCATTTGTTTACATAAAAAAAAAGAAAAAAAAACAAAAATGTTTTAGCATTCTAAAAAAAAAGATGTTTTAGCATAAAAAAAGAGTTTTTATTTTGCATTGGCATCTAAATAAAATATTCTTGTATTATTTTTTTATTTATTTTATTAAAAAAATATTATATATATATTTGGATTTAATAACAAGTTTATTAAGTCTATTAAGACTTGATCAAAATCAAAAGATCAATTGGACCTACATACCCTATAAACTAAATAAAAAAACAACTCTGGTTTTCTAAAAAAAAAAAAATAGCATGTTATTTACCTTTAATGCAAAAGGAAACCTAGAAATAAAATTTGAGAACTCTAGGCGTTAACTTGGAAACTAAAAATTCTAACTTTAATTTAGATTTTTCCGATAAGTCTCTTTATTTAGGATAAAGAGTTTTTTCTTCCTTTTTTTTTTTTGTGAACGACAAACCTCCTTCTTTAAAGATTGATAAAAGATTTTTACAAATGATCAAATTGATGCATCTTTCATTTTTGAGGACCAACATCAAATTTTCCTCAAATAATTAGAAATAAATTGGAAATAAACTAAAAAAAAAAGCAATCAAAAAGATAAAATTAAAAGAAAACACAAAGTAAAAATAATTTTTCATAGAAAAAAAAATACTATCAATATAACGTCATTCTTTCTTTAAATATAAATAATTTTTTAATTAAATTTTTAGAACTAATAGACCTCGTAACCATGTAAAAACCATGGTTGATCATAAAATCGATGTAGATTAGTAAAAAGAATTAGTTTATGGCACATTATCATATGTGGTTTGTTGTTTTTTTATTTTTTTATTTATTTTTCTCTTGAAAATATATTAAAATAAGTTTTTTTTTACACCAACATATTAAAATAATTTTAAAATATTAAAAAAATGTAAAAAAAATCAATTTTTTTTAAAATATTTTTAAAACGAAAAAATATATAGTTTTTGGTATCTTTGTAACCCTTTGTTTATAAATAATAATTAAAAAAAAAAGGGGGTTACAGCCAAGCTAAATTTGCATCCCTTCTGTCTAGTCTTTGTTTTAAAGTTGAACAACCTCATTTTCTTCGCTTAAAACACGTGAGTAGGAACTCGGTTTATGTGACTTGAAAACATTAATAGCATAATATAAATTGAAAATTTTGAATTGAGATAGTTCACAAATATGATTTCACAATATATTAGTGATATTATACAAGTACTCTCAATAATTTCAAAAAAGTTTAATTTGAAATAATATATTAGATAATAATATAAAATTATCTATTCAGCTTCACCAACCTACTTAAGTTTTTGAGATTGATACCAAAAATTTAAAAATTAAAATTACCATAAATTTAGTTCCTTTAATTTCACTATTTCATGATCGAGTTCCTCTAAAAACTTTAAAGGCTTCATTAAAATCATATTGTTTTTGCACAGGACGTGTCTAGCTAGTACGTACTGCTGATATGTCTATTCAACATTATTAAGATTGAAATATTAATTGTGATCTCTGTTGAAAGCTAGCTAAATGGTTCAATGGAGCTTAACTTGCTAGTCGTTTTCGTTCTCCACGTAAAGAACAAATCTAAACTTGTTCTCGTGTATGGTACGTTTGAATTGTCTATGGCAGCAAGCTCCTCCAATATTATTACTCATCCAAATTAATATTTGAGGTCTTCCTTTATGCGTGTGTGGTAGGAGTGAATTGTCAAGTGCATTTAATTCCTTTTATGGCTTCTTGCACTGAATTGTCAAGTGCAGCTTATCTTAATTTGCCCTCCATCACGCACTCTAACATTGAAGCTGGGCTCCAGCCTTTTTGGCTGTGAAAAATCAGTAACATATATATTTTATTCCTTTTACATTACATTTGATTTCAGAGCTGAGTACTGTTTGTCTTAAGATGGGGAATTGTGACATCCCAAAACGAGCGTTCAAAATCAAGGATATATGAGTGGTGTTGGTCGCTGACTGTTGTATGTTTTTTAGGGCGTTAAGCTTTGAAGTGGGCTCGCGTAACTAGAAATAAAATTGTGAGGATAATAAAGCTCAAAGCGGACAATATATTGCAGGTTGGGTCGGACTATTACAATTATCAATATTTAATTAGCCACCATAAATCAAGAATTAAATCTAGAAAAATCAAGGGTCTTTTTAGATTAATTTTTCATTCAACCATAATTTATTTAATTAAAATAAATTTCCATCAGATTCTTTGATATTATATTATAAACGTGATGACTAAACAATTACGAGTTTGAATCTCATTTATTTTTAATTAATAAAAATAAATATAAAATAATATGGGTTTGTGTAAATTTTGAAATCTAAAACATTTTTATTTAAAGAAATATATTAAAAAATAATATAAATGAAATTTTGAAAAGAGATTAAAAAAAATTCCAAATCATGAATAATTTATTCTCCCTTTCCAAATCATATGATACGATAATACTGTGGGCTCTCCCTGCTAGTGTGCTGGCCCTGTAGATACTGACAATGTTGACTTTCTGTTGTACATTTATTATGTATTCCGTGGAACTCTTGAACAAGAGTGTTAAATACGATGAGAAATCATATATGACGAGAAAGTTACCAAATTTTCCACTGAATAGATAATGGAGGGCCCACGTTGTCAAATTCAAGCAATTGAGAAGACTATTGATCACAATTAACTATAGTTTTGAAATCCAATCCGATAATTAATCTGATTTAATAATTAGATTATGGGTTACATGGATTAACCCGGGTTAATTCGAGTCACCAAAAAAAAATATCATACTTTAATGTTACTTTAATGTTACTGGAAGAACTTGGTTAAGAAATTTGAAATTCTAGAGGTGTGTGGGTAATCTTCCTTTTTTGGATTTCGTGTACTATAAAATGACACGTTGCATAGGAAGACTTCTAGATATAGATTTTTTCTTCTAATAATCAATATAAGAAGACAGCTCCTGGAAGATTTGAATGGGACAAGCTAGCTCCTGTCTTTTCTTTATTCAAGTCGTTGTAAGCAGTTGGGGTTAAAGCTGGATATATATTGCATACTTGAAGCTTTTGAGAAGTTTCTGCTGGAGGATTTTGGAGAATATTTGAAAACTTTTGCAAGATTTTTGTTGAGATATTGAAATAGGTTGGAGATATCTAGCTGTTAAAGGAGGGTTGTCTTCTTGTTTTGGTAAGCTAACTGAATATCTTTTCTTTGTCCCAAAATTCTGGTGGCATTTGCTTGCCCCAGTCATTAAAAACGAAGGAGATGATGTCTTTTGTATCCCTTCTCTTCTGTTTTGAGATGGTCTTTTCTGTTTCGACCGACAGCCGCTTGAATCGATAAAAGACAAAAAAAGGAAGGTAGCCGGGTTTCAGCCGGGTCTGCCCGGGTTGACCGGGTTCCTAGTCGATCGGGTTTCGCCGGGCCAACTTCTATACGAGTTTTTACTTAGACCCGGACCGGTTTCAGGCCTTAAAACTATGCCCTTAACGACAAGGGAAGATAATGGAGGGCCAAAGTTGGATAATAATATAAAATTATCTATTGAGTTTCTCCTGACCACTTAAAATTTTAATTATATACCAAATTTTAGCTGTATCTATTTAAAGATTAAAAATCATTATTTTCCATTTTATGCTTATTAACCTCTAAATAGGAAGAAAATTTTGTTTTATACTTTTATTTTATTTTTATCACTTTTTTAATACAAAAAGATATTTGAACTCAAGACTTTCTTTTGTAAAAAAAGAAATTGAGAACTTAATGGCAATTAACTCAATACCAGAAAATTGACAGATACAAACGAAAACACCTATAAAAAAATTTCATCGGTATATTGCGATGTCTGTACCGGTAAAATTTTACATCCCTGTAATTATCAGTAAACACCGATAAAAATATTTTCTCAGTATATACAGACAAAATTGCAATATATCGACACAATTAACTCGACGGTAAAGTATGTCCATAAATATGCTGAAGAAAAAACTTCCTCGATATATGCCAAGAAAAATATGGAGGGTATTACAGTGGGATTCAAAAAAGACAAATCATACGGTGACATGGTATTTGTACCGATAAAATTATTATGTCGATCATTTCATCGGTAATATTTAATTTATGACCTGACAATCGACCCTCCTATCCCCATTCCATGTATCCTTCTTTGTTATCCATTTTTTTGGGCATCAAACAGCCACCCCCTCCCCCCAATATCAACACAATTAAACCTCCCACAACAAATTTGTCCACCACAACACTCAGTTTGTTAATATTCGTGTTCTAATTCAATTTTTAGGATTCTCTACTTTAATTAAGTAAATCTATCCTTTTTTATTAGAACTCAATTTTAAAATGTTAATTTGTTTTGTATTATTTTTGTTTTTTGTTATTATTTATGTTCAATTTTGTGTTCTTAATAATTTTATGAATTAATAGTTATGTTGAATTTTGCAGAGTAAAAATATTTAAGAAAAAAAAGATTATTTTTACTTTAAATTATTTTTTACTTTAAATTTCTACAGAGCATCATGCGTTTCCAAACAACGAACAAAGGAAGGTTCAATCCTGCTCATCATGTAAATGGTTTTTTGTTAAATGAACCAGATGTCACAAAACGATATTATTGAAGCTTCAATCATGGTTGAATGGTAGCCTTTATCAATAGTATGGGGATTGAGGGCAAATATATATCACAATTAGCTGTGAATATTAATGGGTGGAGCAATGAGCTGTCTCTATGTTTTTCATTTGTTGATTCTACTTTCCGTCCAGAAAAAGTCACAGACAGGCACATTGAAGGAGTACATGGATCTACAAGATTCCACAATGAAAGTTTCACCAACCAATAGACTGTTATCGTGTTCTTTGGGTTGGAAATTCTTTGGGTAGGTCTTGTTGCTAGCTTCTTACAGTTGATTATTTTGCCTACGGAAGCTCTTGTTTCTTGAATTTGATAGCGAGTGTTTGATAAGACTTCGGCAAAATCTATCATCAATTCTCAAAAAGAAAAGAAAAAAAACTTTAGTTATTGTTCTTTTAATTTTTTCAGCGATAACTTAAAATTTTATTCCATAGTATTGAATTTCAATTTAAAGTCGGAATATTCTCAAACCCTTCATATATGTGACATCATGCAAAGAAAAATAAATTCTAATGTATAAAACAGTGCCAAGATAATTTGAAAGAAATAAAGTTTGATGATGAAATTCATATTACAAAAATTTATTGTTCCAATTGACAATTGTAAAGAAGTAGCTAAACACTATGAGAAGAGATCTCCCAAACTTATTGTGCAAAATGCCTCAGGCAGTGGAGGCCACTTAGCTGTAAGATCCAAATAAATTTTTTCCATCGTAGGCCGAGATTGGGGATTGGGATGCAAGCATGCAAGTGCAATTTTCATCATGTGGACAACGCCCTCTGCTGCTCCTTTTTCAGGAAGCGAGATGCGTTGGTCTAACACATCCTTCAATAGTGCATGTTGAGCAATCGGTGGCATCGATGACGACGACGAAGATCCTGGTGATAAGAGTGCTGAAATGAGATCGCCTGGGTGCCTTCCTGTCATCACCTCCATTGTTACCACTCCGAAGCTATAGACATCACATTTTTCAGTCACTTTCATTGTGTAAGCTAGCTCTGCCAAATTAAAAAAATTGATTATGCTTTGTTTTTATCAAATAGTTGAACGAAAAGACTTTATAATAAAAGCTAAAAAAGCACTATTATTTTCACTATAACAAATTAGTAACTTGATGTTGAAATAAAGCTACGCACCTGGAGCAGTATATCCAAAAGTACCTGCAAATGAGGTCCAATTGGATGAGTCAGGCATCAACAGTCTAGCTGTGCCAAAGTCTGAGACGTGTGCTTCATATTCCAAGTCCAGAAGGATATTATTGCTGGTAATGTCTCGATGAATGATTGGAGGACAGCAAGAATGGTGCAGGTAGGATAAAGCTCCAACCACCCCTTTCACAACATTTAGCCTTTTCATCCAATCGAACTCAATTGCTTGTTCCTCACTGGTTATAATCTTTCTCAAGCTTCCTCTTTCAATGAACTCATAAACCAAAA
>Ga0325414_1000178_pt1 | contig 43400 bp, 23 predicted proteins | sample PopdelMetagenome_8_FD_206183 | JGI IMG/M metagenome (GOLD analysis project Ga0325414, IMG submission 206183) | Populus deltoides microbial communities from Bellville, Georgia, United States - Leaf-PdKOR-R3 | ecosystem: Host-associated > Plants > Phyllosphere > Phylloplane/Leaf | place: USA... | reverse complement strand
AGGGAGAGGGAGAGGGAGAGGGGCTGTTGGAAAAAGAATCCACGCACCAAGTAAGAATTAAATTCCTTCTGTAGAAGAAAAATGGACAATACAAATGCGGTAAAGGGAATAATAAAAGAGTAGGTTCCTAGTTGGGGTAGTTGCAAGAGCACATTGGAGGGGAGGGGTTATTCTGGTATCGGATTCTTGTTTGTTTAATCCAACTCATGCCTACTTAATTCCCCCAAGAATGCGAATTCCAAAGAAGCCGGTTTCCTTTTGCCTCTCTCTTTTCTCTCCTGAATTTCCCCGTCCTTTCGATTCTCGAATTAGCTTCTTTTCGGGATTTCATTATAAAACTCCTTACTTCTCCTTCGCTAAACCAAAGAAAAATTACTCCGCAGGTTAGCTCTCTCTCTCTCTACTGATTTCGTTTCTCATTTTATTAAATCGTTTTGAAAATCTGCATCATTCCTCGTTTTATTGTTGAAGAAATATGAGGAGGTTTTTTAGTGTAAAATTTGGTGGAATCATAGGTGGAATTAGAGTAGGTTTTGATGGAGGAATTGGATTTTTAGGTGTTACTTTGGAGCGAATGTTGGAAGATACTTAGACTGGGAACATGCACTTTCACTCTGTGCTTTTTGATTCAAATTTGCAGGTAAGATGTCAGCAATTGAGGTTTTTTTTTTTTTTTTTTAATTTCTTAAACCCTTTTAGGTTGAGTTCTTGGTTTTACTCTTTTTTTTTTTTTTACCAAGAAAACAGTGTTTTTATTTTTGCAGAGGACTTCATGGCTGTTGTGTGCTGTTTGCTAGTCATTTCACCTATAGTGTTGGATGATGTAGATTGGTCAACTTGATCATAAGAGCACTTAACCCTTTTTTTTTTTTTTCTTTTTCTTTTCCTTTTACTTTAATCATGCGTGTTTTGTATCCATCTAATATGGCTTAATGCGAGTCGTGCATGTACCATAAAACCTTGTTTTCTTGAATTTGTTGAGTAATGGATTTCTTTCGTGTTGTGCATGGTGTAATTTGAATGTCATTATTTATCGATGTTAAAAGTTAATTCTTTTGAATATCTCAGGAGTCAATCAGTTGCACATGAGCTATAAGATGGACAAGGGTCAGAAGGCTGTTTTAGCTGACCAGAGATTGAGCTCTGAGCTTATGGAGAGTAGGGATGGAGTTCAAGAACCATGCATATGGTCATCTCCTGAAGGGGGCAAAGATGAAGCTGAACTTGGAAAACGGATCTTCTGCAATAGGTCATTGAACATGAGAAATATTATAGCTGTCGGCTTTGATATGGATTACACATTGGCACAATATAAGCCTGAAACCTTTGAGAAACTTGCGTATGAAGGCACGATTGAAAAGTTGGTGTCTAATCTTGGCTATCCTGAAGAGGTTTGTCTTTCTTAAAACCTGTGCTGCTTTGCTCCATTGAATTTGACAGTATGTTGGCTAAGAATGGTGTTTCTATGCAGTTGTTGGGCTGGACATTTAATTGGAAGTACATGGTCAGAGGATTGGTTGTAGATAAAAAGAGAGGCAATATCTTGAAGGTTACTCATCAATAATTTCTCATTAGCTGTTTTTTACTTAAAGAACATTTGTGTGGGAAAATATTTGAACTAGTGATTTGCATTATACAGATGGATCGTCATAAATATGTGAAAGTGGCATACCATGGATTTAGAGAGTTGACCAAGGAAGAGAAAGTTGGCACCTATGGGAATACTCTGATACGAGATGCTTTTGACGAGCCAGATTATGCGCTTATTGATACTCTTTTCTCATTAGCTGAAGCCTATTTGTTTTCCCAGCTTGTTGACTATATGGACAAAAACCCAGGAAGAGTTCCAGCAAGAGTAGAGTAAGAATGCAACATTTATTTTTATTGTCTTATGTGGTACCAGGTCTTTTATTTATTTATGTGGATTCTCTATAATAGTAAATTCCAACTAAACCAAATCCCTTTTCTATTCCCCTTCATATGCTGATTCAATTTTGCCAACTTAGTTGTTGCTATAACTTTGTTTAAGATTAAAAAAGCTTTCAGGGCCTAAAATATACCAACTTCAGGCAGAACATGTTTCTCTGCTGTGAATTTCACTGGTTTAGCAATAAAAGTGTGCACTTTGAGTGGTAAAAACAAGCATGTCTACGTATGTGGTTTAAATACCAGCAGAAACGTCATGGTACGGCTATATAATACAGATGGGGTTCTTAACAATGAATTATTCATTTCCTTGCAAAGGGTTTCCATATTTAAGGTTATCCAACTTTCAGGAGTAAAGTAATTATTGGGGTTCGTATTAAAGATGAAATGTTATGGTGTTGCTATTGAATAACATCCACAAGAATCACCTACAGTTGTTTGTAGATAATAAATAACCAATTGATGTGGTGGAGGGTAGACCTGTTCTTCAATGAAGTGTAGATCTTGAAAGCTCATTGTTTCACAACCAACTCTTTCAGCTATGCTCGCATGTACAAAGATGTTCGATCTGCTGTTGATATGTGCCATCGTGATGGAACTTTAAAGCAAATGGTAGCAAAAGATCCTATAAAGTAAGTTAAAAAATCGGCATTAATTCCTCGAGCGGTTGTCAATCATTGGAGATATTTCTGCTTTTCTATTTATGCTGCTTTTCTATTTAAGAAGGTTAGATTTATTAGTTAAGAAGAGACCTTAATTGCAGTTTATTTTGCAGTTTGTTTTGCTGAATAGACAAATGATCTAATGGATGCTGGTTTAGACAGAATAGACAAATGATTTATATTATTTTTGGGTTATTTGGAAAAGGTTCTTTTAACTTGTTCTTCTTTATTTTTGGTTATGGGTGCTTTTGTCTTTATGTCTCTGGGCTTCATCTACTAGGTACATCAACGAGGATAAGTCTATAGTTCCACTTCTCAAAATGCTCAGGGATTCTCGACGGGCAACGTTCTTGGTAACAAATAGGTATTAAATCTTCCCCTCTCCAATCCTGTTCTTTTCCCCATTGGAATGCTATGGATAATGAATATCTTTTAATATTCAGAACAGATGTTACATAACATCCTGGCAGATTTCTTTCTAGTTTCTTGCATGTGACTTTTCTGGATGTTACAACTTACTTGAGATGGGACTATAAGTAATCATTGCTTTATCTTTGCAGTTTATGGGACTATACAAATATTGTGATGAATTTTCTCTGCGAGTCCCGTACCCTCGATGCTTGCAACTTTGATTGGCTTCAGTACTTTGATGTTGTCATCACTGGCAGGTAATGTTTTTTTTCCTTAAAACAGCATATTTAATAGCTAAAATATTGATTGTTGATTCCTTTTTTTATTAAAGAAGTTTAGTAATTAGCATTTGGCATATAATTTGCACCAAAATTGCAAAAATATTATTTTAACTAATGGCCAGCTTCCATCAGCATGTTATAAAACCATGGATTGCATTCTTAAAGATGCTTTTAATAGTCTTGTTCTGATAATAAGATAGAATTATATCCACACTTTGAAGTATTAATTTTCACTCTTGTTTGAAAAATTCTGTTCTGCCAGTAGCTCCAATATTTTGTGTTTTAGGGTAATTTATGACAGTTGTTGACTTTGACTATATATACAGTGCAAAACCTGGATTTTTCCATGAAGAAAGTAATGCTAATCTTTTTGAGGTTGAACCTGAATCTGGCAAGCTTATCAATACTGATAATGGAACTCCTATGGCTCAGGTTAGTGTAGCAGTAGTTCTATTGTCCCTTAAACCTGTTTGACATTCTTATGCTTCTCCTTTTTTTGATCAAAATGTAAGTGTCTTATGCTTCTCCTTATTATGTCTGTCGGTGTGTTTTTTATTCTTTTTTCAAAAAGGTTGGAAATACTTCACCTAGCATAACACTGAAGAAGCAAATTGAGCGTTGCAGGGTTTTCCAGGTATGTTAAGAAAGTTCTTAGTTAATTAAATCCATCTAAGCAATTGTATATAAAAGGCAACATCAATGACTTTAGATCATATCAACTGAATTTTTAGATAGAAATGACAAATACGAGACATCTAATGATGTCCTTCAATCTGACATTTCAGGGAGGGACTGTTCGTCATCTGCATAAATTACTCTCAATTGGGTCAAGTTCACAGGTAATTCTGTCCTGTTTATCATTCTTAACCTTGAACAAATTATATTTCCTTCTAGTATTCCATTTTTGTTAAATGGGTGTGCAAGGCATGGAAGGAAAGTACTGCTCATAAACATGAAAGAAAAAACCTTTCTTGTGATTATATACTGTACTTCTGGGCATGTTGGATGACTGCTCTTTTGTACTGTTATTTTGCGGAATTATATCCATGGGAAGAAAGAATGTGGGTTTGTCATTTTTCTTTTTTTGTTTTAATATTGAGTAACTTTATGATTGATGGTTGAAATCTTTTGTACTGTTATTTTGCGGAATTAATCTTTTTTTGGTTTGTCATTTTGCTTACATCAGATGCTGAGCTGCTTGCTCTTGATATCCTTTTTTTTGGATTCATGCATGTGAATTTTAGATCTAACAACTGTTTAATCCCATAGGTTCTGTATGTTGGGGATCATATCTATGGAGATATTTTACGCAGCAAAAAAGTTCTCGGTATTGCACTCTTTCTTGTCTTCTGATTCCTATTTTCTGTAGCCTTTGAAGCTAATATGGATTATCATTTTATGTAAGGCACTTATGTAATCAACAAATGGGGTGTGCACAAAACTATTTTAGGGTCTGCATGGGGAATGAATAAAAATAGAAGTTGACACGTGCTATCTCTAATTCCTCACTTGAACATCTAGAATTCCCCCTTGCACATCAAGCCCATCAATCACAGTTTTGCAATTAAAATATTATATTTAGCCATAGCTATGGGGTGTGGTGCGTGTCTTGTGTTGGTTTTTGTGGTTTACCTGCCCTTTATGCCTCTATGAGCAGGTTGGAGAACAATGCTTGTTGTTCCAGAGCTTGAGGCAGAGGTAAAACTGCTTTGGGAACTAAGGGACTCACGCAAGGTAATTTTTGAAATTTCTTAAGCTCGGATGACAGTTTTTTTATGCCTCGTCCTTGTAGAAAAGGCTAACAGTGGAAGTTCAAGATTCTGAATCTCACAAAGGCATATTCGTTAATAAACACCAATTACTATTAGTTGTTTGGTTAATTGTACAGTCAGAGAAATCTACCTTCTTAATATTAATTTCTATTACTGAAATTGCTCAAACCGAATCATTGCATGGAATGCATTGAGGAACTGTAAAATTGGTGCATCTCTTGTGCTGGAAGTCGGAGAGCAATATTTGTGTCTTCTTCCTTAGACACCTGTATTTCAGGACTCACTGTTGCTATGTTGGACTTTTTTACTACCAGTTATCCAGGTGGTCATGAGATGCTTAAGTTTGTCCATTTTGTGGTCCAATGTTTGAAATCTAATGATAATTAAGCTATTCGAGGATGTATTAAGTTGTTTATCCTGGTCAAGTCAGTTGCTCTTCTTTTCCCTTGCATAAACTTTTTGCAGGCACTTCAGTTGATGAGAAGTGACCGTGATCACATTGAAGATCAAATACATCGTCTAAGGTGGTCTCTTGAGTAAGTACATATCTGGAGTCTTATTTTCTGATCATGCTATGATATAAAATCACCTCTTAACACCCCCAAAACCAACTTTATCTAAAGTCTGAAAGGTAACGGGAAATTTTATGTAGAGTTATATAATCTGTTTCTCCCAACCAATTGATCCATGGTAGGGATTTTCCTAAATTGTTCTTGTCTTTTCTTTGTTACATTAGCTGCCAAAATCTAGACTATAGTGGTGCTTTTTATTGCAATGTGGTAGATGCAGAATAAAATGAAACCTGCAGTTTGGATTTTGAACATTGTGTTGTGCACTAATAAACTTGCTTCTAGTAATTGCGAAAAAGATGGAATACTGCTGACATGAGTAAAACAAAACTTGTGAAAGAAATGATTGATCCGGTATGATTTTAGTTCTTTTGCTTGAAAAAAGTGAAACTGGAATTTCTTACACAGCTTTGAAGATCTTAAAGCCGATCAGAAGCAGGAGAAGTCTGCTTTGGTAGAGGATCTGGAGGTTAGGTTGCTTGTGTGTGATGCTAGTGTTGCTATTGGAATATTTACAGATAGATTATTGAAGTCACTGATTAGTTATTCAATGGTTTCTTTGAACAGCTCCAGAGGGATCAAGTAAGAATCAAACATCAACAGGCTCAACGAGAATGTCACCAAAAGGTAAAGCTGCTCTTTTGTCCCTTGCGACTCCCAACTCTCTGCAACCAGTCTAATAATAAGGTTTTGATTTTTGACTTCACTGATTAATTTACAGTTTCACAAGGTCTGGGGACAACTCATGAAGACGGGCTACCAAAACTCTCGCTTTGCACATCAGGTGAGATCTAAGTCCTTCCATCATAGAACCTAGAGCTGCTTTGTGCGTGCTTTCTTTTCAAAAATGCTGGGCCAAAATTATCCTACATTTTTTTTTTTTTTAATATCATGAAGCCTCAGTGTTCATTTCGGTTTGTTCTTAAATGTCTTCTGCACAAACAGGTTGAGAGATTTGCCTGTCTTTATACCAGTCAAGTATCCAACTTAAGCCTTTACTCTCCAAACAAATACTATAGACCCGGTGAAGATTTCATGCCCCACGAATTCAATATTCTTCCAATGTGAACCCTGTTTGCTTGCCGACTACAGTTTAAAAGGGGGCATGATTTAATTTTTTTTTTTTTTTTGCCATGGAAAAGGATAATGATAATCCTTTAACCAAAATGTTTTTTTTTCCTTGAATGAAAGTGTGACATGAATAACTCTGTTTTTATACAACAGATGCTTACAACTGCATTCCAAATATTGTCTATAGTAGCTACGTACGAGATTTGCTCGATTGAATCATGATTTCTTCCCAACTTAAAAAGTGTGGCTATATTCTGAGCGTTTATATTGATAGCAACAAGTATATCACACAGTTTTGACTTTTGAGTTGTAAACAAAGGTGAGAGGAGATTGACATATTTTAGAGAGATACTGAGCAAGGAAAATTTGATCATTGATCATGCAACTGCTAGCAATCCAATCCCAGTATTAATTTTCATTTTAGGTTTTGTAGTACATTTTGTAGCAAATTTTATTTTATTTCTTTTGCTGGAAAATTAGACGGCAGCGTTCTTGATGCTTGGTTGAAGGCCCACGTTATATTATTTGGTTCATAACGGAAAACTTTTAGGTAGCGTCATTATTGTTTCAGGGTAAAAGAAAGGGATAGTTGAGACAAAAGCCTAGATGGAATAGAAGACGGAGATGTGTTTAGCAGTGTTACGGAAGACATAATAAATAATTATGATAGATATGTATTATAATGTTTGAAATAATATATAGATATTATTATTTTTATTTTATTGCTAATCAATATTATTTTTTTGAACTCGTGGAAATTGTACTAAAAAAGATTTGCAATCATTGTAAAAGAAATAACTCATTGCTAAGAAGATATAATCAAATTATGATTAACTCAATCATTAAATCATTTCTCTAAATATATTTAATAATAAAATAAATATTTAAACCAACTATTATGTAGGAAAAATATTTTTCTGAAATATTCAAAAAGTAAAAAGAATCACAAATTCAAAATACAAAAATATTTTCAGGACACCAATAGATAAACTTTTGAGTTACAATAGGTTAAAACACTGAAAGGATAGTCAGATTGGAATATTATTGGCAAGATATGCCGAAGGATGACTTAATTTAAACAAAATTAAGTTTGAAAGTCAATTTGACTAAAATTAAAAGAATTAATTAAATTCAATGATTTAATTAAACTTTTAATGAGTTTAATTGATTTAGTTAAAAACTTAATTGAAGAAAAATTAAGTTTGAAGGTGTAATTCAAGTCAATTTGCAATAATTACCAGATCAAGGATCCAAATGAACTTTATAGAGGCTATTTGGTGCAATTAGGAGTTTAATTGTAAGTAGTTTTAAGGTTAAAGTTACCAAATTGAAGAATCCTAAAACCAATGATCCTTGTGAAGAAGGCATGAAAAGTAGAGGATTCGACTGAAATATTCCAAGATTGAAATTGAAAAAGCTCTAAACAATTGGATTTGATTGAGGGCTTAATTGAAAAATTTAAAAGAGTAGGGGCTAAATTGAAGAAGATACTATAAACGAAAGGCCGTTTATTTGGAAAAGAGAAACCATAGACGAGTTGCCCTGTTTCAACCCAATCCTGATCCTTATCCTCTCATAAAATACATATTTTTTTCTTTTCAAAATGCAGTAATGATTCCTATCAACAAGATCCAACCATTAAAATCATTATTTTATTTCCAAAAGATAAAAGAAAATACCACAATAACCTATCTCAATCACAACTATAAAGAACATGCCTGGGTTGTTCTCTTATAGACTCTTTCAAACCTTCATCTTTGCATCAATTAAGATTATAGGTGCCAAGATCAACGCACATTATGTTCCTATACAATTCCAATCGCTCAGATCTTCATTTTCCCTCAAGATTCAAGAAAAAAATCACAACAAACTCATACCCCAACTGCCAAATTCCCAGATGGTGTAACCACCTTGACAGATGTAGAACAGAACAAGCTTTTTTCATTGGTTGTAGTTAATGGTCATACTTTCTTCTTGAACATCAAGGGTCGAGATTCCACCAGCTTTTAACCCTAGACACTCCCTATTTCTCTTATAAAAATCCCACAAAATCATAATCAAAGAGTAGAGCTCATAACCCTAGAGACTTCCCATTTCTTCTATAAAAATCCCACAAAACCATAATACAAGAGTAGCCTGAAAGGAGGGAACACTACTATAAACAAGGCTTAACCTAAAAATTTTACACCATCATGCAACCTCTCTCCTCCTCCAACCATTGACAGTCATAATAACCCATCTCCACCATTATTTATAATCAAAACCAACCCTAAAACCACATCTAAATCAGACCAAAAACAACCTTTATATTATTGCCAGGAACCCACAAAAACTCCAAACATGATGCTGCCTTCATCATTCAACCATGGCAGCCGAAAGGGAGCAACCCACCACAACATATAATTGATCAAGTCATCATCTCCTTCTAATGATGGATTAGCCCATTCTCTATAGCCTTTAGTCGTGATAACAATCATTCCAAACCCAACGCTGCTTCCTTTTATTTTCCAACCGAAGGGCTTGGAGCCTCTCACAAGGAAAGAAATAAGAAGGAGAAGATGGGCCATTGTCTCTCTCAACTAAAACAGAAGAAAAAACTAAGAGCATCTCTAGAATATACATAAGTAAATCTAGTTTAATGAGAAAAGAGCATATCTTTCACTGATCTCAAGGGATATAATTCTCTTCATCATCGTTGGTGATGTTATATTTTTAAGCCCTCAAGTCTTTCCTAGTCTGCTAAGCTTCAAGGTTCATTGATAAGCCAAGAAGATCTCAACATGTGCCTATCAAGAATCCCAGGTTTATAAAGCTGTGAAGATCTAATGGAGTGGAATTAATCCACTGTGGTATCCTACAAGTACAAGAAAGAAGAGTCAAGTTCTATTTTGTTTTGTTTGAATAAGTGCCAACTATTTAGTAGGAGTCAGTTGCTAGAGTCTTAATTCCATGTAGTTTTGGTAGTATTTTAGGAAGATTCTGTTATTTATTCATGTATTTAAACTCTGGTATTATGTAGAGAAGAGGGAGTTCATTAAATAACAAATACATGTGGTATATTCTCACCTAAAAAAGAATTCTATTTGCATACTACTAAAAGCTTTGACTGATACCTATCATTTGGTATTAGAGTTGATACACAATGGCAACCAACAAAGAACAAATTAAAAATCTTGAAATGGGGCTTGGAGGACTTCAGGATGGTATGAGTAAAATGAAGCTTAACATTGTTGACAGGTTCCACCAAATGAAAGGCACCATTAACAAGCTAACAGAGGCTTTACTATCAAACAAAAAGGGGTCCAACAATAACAACAATGACCATAGTGGTTGCACTCGCCACAATAAAGAAGAATTCATAGAGAAAATAAAAGGGGGAAGACAAATGTTCTCATCTAAATTGGCTAAACTCGAGTTTCCAATATACTTGAGGAATGACCCTACTAAATGGTTCAACATAGTAGATCAATTCTTTGAGTACCAAGGCACTACCGAAGCTCAAAAGGTGTCATTGGCATCTTTCCATCTCCAAGGCAAAGCAAACCAAGGGCGACAATGGTTATGAAGTGCTTACAAATAAGGAAAAAAGGGAAGTGAAGTGTGTAATTTTTTAGGAAGAATTATGGGCTCGATTTGGGCCGTCAGAGTGTAAAGATTTTGATGAAGCTATATCAAGGGTGAAACAGGTGGGCTCATTATATGACTATCAAAAAGAATTTGAGAGACTAGGGAACCGAGTGTTAGGGTGGACCCAAAAGGCATTAGTAGGGAAATTTATGGGAGGCCTGAAACCAAAAGTTGCAAAAGGAATAAGGATGTTCAAACCCAAATCATTGAAGGAGGTAATAAGCCTAGCACGAATGCAGGATGATTAACTAACTCGCTAGCAAGGAATCACAAATCTATTACCCTTTATTCATAATCAAATTTCCCTCTTTTCTCCAACAAAAACACTAGCCGTAACGCCCAAGAAATGCCTTGCTTGGGATGAAATGCAAAAAAGACGAGCTCAAGGCCTCTACTTTAATTGTGAAGAAAAATTCACTCCAGGCCATAAGTGTCGAAGGCCCTAGCTCTTGTTACTGGAAGGAGACTATGAGTCGAGCATAGTAGATGATGAGGACCCTATAGATGATAAACCTAAAATATCACTACGTGCTCTTACTGGATGGTCCACTTCAAAACTATACGAATCATGATGAGATTTGGGAATCATGAATTGATTGTCCTCATTGACAGCGGATCCACTCACAATTTTATTAGTGAACAAATCGCTAATTGGTTACAACTTATAGTGATACCAACCAAGCCTTTCAATTTGAAGGTGGCAAATGGGAATCCATCAAAATGCCAAGGGAGATTTGAAAACATCCATGTCTTGCTTTAAGGTATTCCATTTTTCCTTACTCTTTATACTTTACCACTAATTGGGTTGGACTTGGTTTTAGAAGTTCAATGGTTAGAGAAATTAGGGATAGAGATTTATGATTAAAGAAAAATGACCGTGGAGTTTCGATGGAATAATTGAGTTTAAAAGCTACAAGGGGTAGATGCTTAGCCCATTCAATTCACATTTCTAAAGGTTGTCTCAAAGGAATTACACTAGGGAAAATCCATGTTTGCTATCTGTTTGCAAACAAAAGCTAAGTAGCCAGCAAATAGGGTTAAGTCAGAAATGCAGTAGTTGTTGAAGGTTTTTGAAGACATTTTTCAACAGCCAGAACAATTACCTTTAGTAGGAGAGATTGACCACCACAAAGAAGGAACCGAGCCTGTCAATATGAGACTCTACAGGTATGCCTATTTTTAAAACGCTCAAATTGAAAAACAAGTCCAAGACATGTTAAAATTGAAACTTATAAGATCAAGCACTAGCCCCTTTTCATCTCTTGTCTTGTTAGTTAAAAGAAAGATGGCACATGACGTTTCTACAACTATTATAAAGCCCTTAACGTTGTAACCATTAAAGACCAATTTCCAATCCCTACTGTAGATGACATGTTAGATGAACTACATGGGAAAACTTTTTTCACTAAACTAGATTTGACCGCGGTTACCATAAAGTTAGGGTATATCCACCCGATATTCATAAAACTGCATTTCATACCCATAATGGTCATTATGAATATTTAGTCATGCCTTTTGGTCTTTGTAATGCTCTCTCTACTTTTCAAGCCATTATGAATTTCATATTTTGCCCCTATCTTTATAAATTTGTGTTAGTATTCTTTGACGACATCTTGATTTATAGTCCCAATTGGATAATGCATCTTGAATATTTTCAAAAGGCTTTTGAAATTTTAAGGCAACACTAATTTTTTGTTAAACTGAAGAAATGTGCATTTGGTCAATAAGAATTGGAGTACTTGGGTCATATTATTATTCCTTAAAGAGTAAAGGTAGACCAAGAAAAAATACAAGTAATGTTAAATTGGCCAAGGCCTACTAATATCTCTGAATTGCGTGGATTCTTAAACCTTATTGGTTACTACAAGAAATATGTCCTCAATTATAGGATTATGGCTTGACCACTTACAACTCTGTTACAAAAAAGACCATTTAGCTGGAATGATGAACCAGAAACAACCTTTGAAGGCCTTAAAAAAGCCATGACTTTCACACCAACACTTGTAATGCCTAACTTTGATGAACCTTTTGTTATTGAGTTTGATGCTTTAGGGGATGGAATTGGTGCGATTCTAACTCAATAGGAATGGCCCATAGCCTTTATGAGTCGAGCTTTAGGGCTTTAAAAAAGAACATGGTCAACTTATGTAAAAGAGATGTTGTCCATTGTTGTAGTTGTCCAAACTTGGAGGCCATACTTGTTGGGCTGGAAATTCTTAATCCAAACAGATCAGCTCAACCTAAAATATCTATTGGAGTAGCACATCACTACTTTAGAACAACAAAAATGGGTGTCAAAGCTATTGAGGTATGCATATGAGATAGTGTACAAGCCTGACAAGGAAAACGCAATTGCGGATGTACTTTCATGCATGACAAAAAGCCCATGTCTTGATACTTATGTCCCACAAACTCAAGTATGGAATAACATCAAAGAAGAGGTTGTTTCTTATCCTTACATGCAGAAAATTGGCAAAATGGCAACCAAGAACCTTGACAGCCCATATACATGGTGAAATGGGCTAGTTTATTACAAGAATCGAGTGGTGGTACCACCAATTCTAACATCATTCAACAACTATTGTGAGAATTCCTTGACTCACAACTTGGGGCCCATTCAGGGGTGCTTCACACTTACAAACGACTTGCTCAACATTTCTATTGGCCATTAATGCCTTGGATGGTGAAATAATATGTTTCTTTATATGATGTATGCTAACAAGCTAAATCAAGAACACTCTCTCTAGCAGGACTATTGTAGCCGTTACCGATTCCATGTCAAGTTTGGGATGACATCACGATGGACTTCATTGAGGGTCTTCCATAATATCGTGGGAAAAACACCATTCTAGTTGTTGTTGATCGCCTTAGTAAGTCAACACATTTCTTGACATTAGCTTATCCCTATACTACAAATATGGTGGTTGAGAAATCTGTTGACGGTGTGGTGAAACTCCATGGTATGCCGAGATCCATCATTAGTGATATGGATCTAATATTTATCAGTCATTTTTGGCGTGAGTTCTTTAAAATGGTAGGCATAAAATTACAGATGAGTTCCGCCTATCATCTATAAAGGGATGGACAATTTAAAGTTGTCAACAGATGTGTCGAACAATATCTTCGATGCTTTGTCCATCAACAACCCTGAAAATGGAGTTCTCTCCTTCCATGGGTTGAGTTCTGGTATAACACTTTATCACTCCTTCATGAGAATGAATCCTTTTTAGGCTCTATATGGATATCTACCACCAATAATCCCACACTACCAAGTAGGCATGTCACTAGTAAATGAAGCAGCTTAACAACTCACCACACGAGATGGAATATTATGTCTACTTAAGGCTAATTTACATGCTACTAATAACCACATGCAACAAGTTGGTAACTCAAAAAGGTGTGATCTTGAATTCCAAGAAGGAGATTGAGTTTTGCTTAAACTCCATTCCTACTGCCAGCAATTAGTCTTCAAACGAGCATGTCAGAAATTGGCAAGCCGCTTTTATGGTCCCTATCAGATTCAACAAAGGACTGGCAAAGTGGCGTATAAGCTCAAGCTTTCTAAAGGATCCTGTATTCATTCTGTCTTCTATGTTTCATTGCTTAAAAAGAAATTAGGAGACTTTAACCTCACTATTGTAGAGTTACCACTTACCGATGATGATGAAGAAATCCTCATAGAACCCGAAGCCATCTTGGACAGATGTTAGGTCAAAAAAGGGTCAAGATTTGTTGAGGAAAGTCTTGTTAAATGGAAACAACTTTCAAATGAAGATTCTACTTGGGAAAATGCTTAAGAATCGTGAGAGAGATTTATCAACTTGAACCTTGAGGACAAGGTTCCTTGAAATAAGGGAGGTATTAATAAGCCAATAAGATCTCAACATGTGCCTATCAAGAATCCCAGGTTTATAAAGCTGTGAATATCTAATGGAGTTGAATTAGTCTATTGTGGTATCCTGCACGCTCAAGAAGGAGTCAATTTCTGTTTTGTTTTGTTTGAATAAATGCCAACTATTTAGTAGGAGTCGGTTGCTAAAGTCCTAATTCCATGTAGTTGTGCTAGTATTTTTAGGAAGAGTCTGTTATTTATTCATGTATTTAAATTGTGGTATTATGCAAAGAAGAGGGAGTTCATTCAATAACAAATACATGTGATATATTCTTTACCCAAAAAAGAATTCTATTTGCATAATACTAACAACTTTGACTAGGACCTATCATTTATGTAAGAAGAACATGTACAACTTCCCTTCTTAACTTATTTCATGAGGTTGCAAGTTGATGTTGCCATGTTTTAGTTTACTAGATGAATATACCATTTCTAGTTTTATCTAGATGGTGCATTGTTTTGGTTAATAGATAGTGAAGATATGAGATGCAAAACAAAGGTTCATTTATGGTTAAAAGATGACAATTCATTTTCATGGAAAGAAAACAGGAAAGGTGGTATTCGTTTTTTAAGACAGTAATATAATATTCTTGTTCTTAAAAAAAAGAGAGAAGTTTTTTTTTTTTACATTGTATTTTGAAAAGAAAGGGTGGAGCATGCTTTGTTTTAAACTGTATGAGACTTTCTAGGATTAATAAGAAATGAAATATCACTTTTCTAACATTGAGCAGTAGGAAAAAATGTAAGTGCTTGGTAAAGTTCATTAAATCTATCGTGCTTGTTTTCTACGTGTACATGGTTTCTAGGCATAAGTTATATGCAAGTTCATTAATTCAGTTGTTTCAATCTTTTTTTAAAAATCATTTAATTTTGTTTCCGGCTTTCAATTGCTAGACTTAGAGGGCAAAAAGCTATTTTTGGCCTTTTGATCTTGAGAGAGAGGTTATAAAGCCATTGATAAGAACTTTTTGAGAAGCTCTAAGTGTGAACACATGAAAAAAAATAGATGGTTTTTGAAAAATAGGTATCACAATTAAGGTTGATTGGGTTGATTACTACTAAGGCTTCATCAGGGCAACTCTAATGTAAATGTCATCGAAAACCACCTGAAGTTGGTAGGAGGTGCATACCTTTTGTTTGGATCAAACCCTACTCAATTTGGAGGTCTGTAGGATCACATTTATTCATCTAAAGGTCTTTCTTAGTTGAATGATGGTGGTTACAACCCTTGAGGTAGTCGAAAATGCCTCATTCATTCACCTGAAGATGCCTACTCAACCAACTAAGACCGTTATAGAAGAAGATGAACATATGATGAACGACATGTCGTCTAGGTTAAACCCTAGACATTTAGGTTTTGGTAAAGTTCAATTTAGTCCATTCTCTTCCAATTTCTTTTAATTGCACTCAAAATTATCTCCAAACTTTTAATTGCATGCAATTACACCCATGTCAAATTCAAATATTAGCCCCAAAGTTCAACGCCTTTTACAAACGAGTCTTTGTTTTTCAATTTGTTCAATCTCATCCTTAATTGGCCACTAAAATTTCAATTCCTTTCAATTTAGCCTTTGATTTCACCAATTTCTACCCTCGAAATTGCACCACTTACAAGTTGGTCATTGATCTTGGAAATCTACAATTAAATTTTTAATTGGTCTCTAAACTTTGATTTTTCATAATTAAACACTTGATTTGACCAATTAAATTTTTCAAAGTCCAATTTCAGTCCCTATACTTTAATTTCTTCCAATTAACACCCAAATTGACTCCAAAAATGAATTTCCCTCGCAATTAAGTCTTTAATAAAATTAATTGAGCCTTTCAAAATTCTCATTGAGTCCTTAACCCTCCAAATTTGCATTTCTTTACCCCAAATAAAAATATTTCCACCAATGAGGCATTTTGTTAGCTAGAATTGAGTTGCTAATTTTGTCAATCTTATACATTTTATTCCTCCAACTTTTCTACATGTCATCTTGGTCCTCCACTGCCAACCTTGGCAATCTTCCAGGATTTCTTCATGCATGTCCATTATTTTTTGTGTGGTTAAAAATAGGTAACAACAACGCATATAATTTTCACTATATATTTTTTTATATATAAGCATTAAATTTTTTATTCATGGTTATATTCTTTACTCGATGTCAAAAAATACACCAATAACACCTACACATTAATTATTTTGCATTAGGAAAAACAATTATTCGACCTACAACGAGGCAAGTTGAATAGACTCACTCACACTTTGTTTTTTGCATTTAATTGCACAAATGATTCTCGATATATTTAATTAAATGTATGCACAGGCTTTTTGATTTATAACTAGAATAAAAAAAACACATTTAAAAACCTTGCATATTTTGTTTTGCCAAAAAAAATATCCGACCCACAGCAAAGCACAAGTCAAGATAACTAGTATTTAATATTTGAGATTGTGAATTTACATGTATGATGCTTTTCTGGTATTAAATAAACTACATTTTTAAAAATAGAAAAATAAAAAAAGTCCTTAAAAAAAACATATTTATGATTTACATTACATATGACCAAGTTTCTCAAAAAATAATAATCATGTTTGCATTTTTCATAAAAAAGAAAAATACAAAAAAAATTGCTTGATTTAGCCTAAAACAAATAAAGAAAAAAAGTTTTTATATTTTGCATGTATTATAAATTTAATAACAAGTTTATTAAAGATATGAGGACTTGATCTAAATTTTAAAAACATTAAAAAATTAATTTTGTTTATTTTTACTACCAACGATAATGAACTTACACATAAAATGTATTCCTAGTTTTAAAAGAAAAAATACAAAAATATGTTTAACTTTAGAATGGCTAGGCTTGACCTGTAAAATTATGGTCCACTCTACTAGGGTGTATCTCCTTCAACCAATAGATAAAACAACGGTTATAAAAACACAACAGTGCCTTAATAATAGTCAGACAAATAAACAATGCAACTTATCTTAGATAGAGTGTACTAGGCATGATATTGTCATTCCTATACACAACCATTTTCCTTATCTAGATTCTAAAAATCAGTTAGGGTTTTTAGTGACCAAAATACTAGGTGGTGACTCCAAACCTTTTTAACCATAAAAAGGATAAGAATTTCTTCTTTCCACACCACCCAGAATCCTGATCTAGGAGAATGATTATTGCGACACGGCACACGTGTGACAGGATGTTGACTCCACTAGGGAGTTTGCTATGGACTAAGCCTTGTTGTTTGTCTGGTTGTTGTGTTTTATTCTGGTTGGTCTGTGCATTTATTTTCAACATGCTTTATATACGCTTTAGTTTTTGTACATATTGCTCATACATTGTATATTGGATATGGATTATTGTCTCATGTATTACATGATTTAATTTTTTTGAGAACACATACAAACTTCTAGGTTAGTTGGGGATTAACGATTTACCCTATTGATGCAACCATATTATTCGATAGTTTCACCCACATTTAACTAGTGTTTTGCCTATGTTATATATATAAAATGCCTTGAAATTCTTTGTTTTATGTTTTGAAGGCACTTTTGGATGAAAGATGCAAAAAGGAGTAAATTGGAGGTAATTGACAGATTTGACGTTCAGTCGATGTTTTGTGCAGAGCATGAGTTCTAGAGGTCGAAATAAAATGATTCTAGTGGCACTAAAAAGATAACATCCATAACTTTCTGGAAATTTAATGCAAGAAAAATAAAAAGAGAAATATCATGGAAATCACATCCTTCAAAGTCAAATCTCGCATTCTGCCAATGTTGACCTTTGGCCATTCAAAATTCAATATCTGGAGCTACAGAAGTCCAATTGATGCAAACTTAATTTTGTTGAATTTCTGACTTAAAGACCTATCAACGCTTCAAATTTTAGCAAAAAAAAAATGTCATATGAGGGAGATATTCAAAGATGACAGCTGAATTCTGCCAGCAAACAGGTTTCGTGAAGTAACATGTCCAAATTATGTTTTGAAGCATCTAAACCGGCGTCCAAGTTTTTATTTCAGCAATTTAGCTCCTCTAAGTCAAAGCTTGAAGATTTAATGCAAGACTATTTCTCCTTGTTAGGAAAATAGTTATTGAAGTACTTAAATGTAAACTGTCAGCTTAAGGGAGGACTATTTTGTAAAATAGGGACTAGGGTTTCTTAGCATATAAAAAGAAAGAGAGAAGAGAAAGGGGGCAGCAGCCAGAAGTGAAGAAACACAAACTCTCCTCTCTACAAACCAGAAATAATGCTTTCTTCTATCTTTAAGAGTAGTTGTTCCATAGATATGCAAGGCTAAGCTCGTTTTCTTGGTTGCAAGGACGCAACAAACCTTCGGATTTCAAGAACCGTGAGATTTATTCTTCCTTCAATTCTCAGTTTATATTATGAATGAGTATGATTGTTTTCCTATGCATATTTTCTATGATTGTTATTGATAATTGCTAGAGCGGACTCTAAGTTATTATTGTGAACAATCTATTGCTAAGTTTGATATCAAAACCGGAATTGTGATATATGAACTTGCTAAGCAACTAAGCTTGATAATTGTGGTGGAACTACGTTATTAAACTTAGAGAGAACACTCGAACAAAGGAACACAAGCTGCGGATAGCTTGGTTGTCAAGAGATCAATCAATTTATCTAGTTCTTAGGGCTGCCATTGAACTAAATCATTAAAGCGGACATTATGATTGTTTGTTGGTTAGGGTTAGTTATACGGCGGATCCGTTAATTAACCAACGTTAAGAAAAGATAAAAAATCAGAATATAAATTGAAGTTTCGTTTCAAGGATCGGTTCTAATTTCTGTTGGTGGATGTGTGCTTGCGACTAAGGTTTGTTTTCTTGATAAATTTCAGTTTCAATTGATTTTGTTTGCTAGTTTAATTGCTTGCATAGTTTAGATCATCACAAATCAAACCCCCACCAATTGCATAACGTATAGCATAAAAATCTGAACCAAATCTTCCTTGTGGGATCGACCCCTTGCTTGCTCTATATTATCATGTGTGTTGTGTTTTAAGTTAGGGTAATTAATTTTTGCGACCGCGACATCGCAAATGACTATTAATCATGTTCAGACCCGTGAAACATCAAACTCAGATGTGAGTGCCTGCTTGGTAATGATGGACATATTTGCCTTAGCCATTTCTTGCAATGCCCCTATACTATCCTTACGAGGACCATCACTATAAAAATCTGAGATCCTTTTGAGACCAGGTGAAAAACCTACCTATACTCACTTAATGAATAGAACGTATCCTTACGATGTATGTGCCATTTATCAATTCATCAAGGGAAGCCCTATATGTAACATCCTGAATTCCAGGATTTTTGGGTGAAAAATTATCATCACATAGATTCTATAAGAGTTTGAGCCATTACAAATCGATTGAGATGAATATGGATTCTATTGTTGGTGTAATAATGACATCAGATGAAGACCATTGTCAACCCCAAAGGGCGAACCTGTATTCAATTTACCTTTCCTTTCTGCAAGTATATCATATTTATTTTGCAAACTAGCATGTTTTTCATTTGAAGGAGAAATATAGCCCCACCCCTAAAAAATGCCGCCCTCTTCTAAAAAGCAAATGGGAGACAAAGAGGATGTTTAACCTAGGCCGAAACATGATAACTTTCTAAGAATGGAGATGACTCTGTTAACTAATCTGATAGGACAAATCATTCACTCTGAATGGTTATCATGCTAGGAACCTCACACTTGGAAGCCAATAATGAGAAGTTCACCATGAACATGCCCCTTGTCCCTCTGCACACTCTCATTAGAAGAGAAGTTTTGGATGCTTATCTAATTAATTAAAGTTTGTGAAATTTTGCTTCTAACACCCCAAGTTCACTAAAGATTCATGTTGTCTTTTCTCATACTTCACTGCATATTGCTACAAACCAGATACACCAAATACATTTGCCTTTGTTTTAACCTGGATATCATAACCATAAAATACAATTTCGAGAGTGATTTTCTCCCCTCCCAATTCTCATTAATGATATCTATTAAAGGCTAAAAAATGCCCATCAAATAATGCCTCAATTACTTAAACCCATCCAACCATCTTTTCCTAAATGGTATGACGAGAATGCCAAATGCAAGTACTATGTATGAGTAGTGGATCGTTTTATTGATTGTTGTCAAGGCTTCATAAGAAAGATTCACCAACTGATTCAATATGAATGGCTACCATTCCAGGAGAAAATGGTGTATTCAATATAGTCACTCATGATCCACTTCCAACTAGGGAAATATGCTATAAGCCAGATGTTGAGATTCCTAGAAAACTCAAAGCCTTTAAAATTGTCAAGTATATAGGAGCACAATGTCCAGAGACTCGCCTCATGGTATATTATAGTAAAATGGCTAAAGTAATTTATGATGAAGAGCTTTTGATTTGTCACTTTTATAAGAGCTTGACTGGACTGACTCTTAACTGGTATGTAAGTTTGATTGGCTTTGAAATGAAGAGGTGAGAGTATATGGTCGGTGCCTTTTTAAAGAGATTTATATATGGCTTAAAAAAGGCTCCAACTAGATTTAACCTTCAAGGAATAATGATGCGAAATGATGAGTCAATTAAGAAATACGCTCTAAGGTTGCGTAAAATGGCAACACAAACTTACCTCTTTTGTGCCTGAAAATGAGCTCATTGTCACCTTTATTAATCCTTTAAAAGTCCCGTATTATAATTAATTGATCGGTAATTCATTAGCTTATTTTATGGATGAAGTGACTATCATAGATAAAGTTCAGCAAGGCTTGAATTTGGGAAGGATTAGAAATCCAAGGGTAATGTTAGATGCTATGTCAGAGGATTAATAAAAAAGAGGATCCTATATGGGGAATACATGTTAAAACCATTCCGTAATGCAACATCCCATTCAGCCATTTAGGACACTGCCTATTTTCACATCACCAAATACTTTGACACCTTTATTAAAGATTGATATATCTTTACCATATGAGAAATGTGAATATCATGATGAGATCCTCAATCACTCGATTGAAAGTTGAAAAAATTTCAAGTATTAAGTCTGAACGTTGGAAAACAAGGGACAAGTTGAGTTTTTGAAGGATAACAATACCAACTACATTATCACCAGACCATCTTAAGTATAGCAAGCGAACAATAAAAATATGGATGAGTGCTAAGAAAACACAAATGTTGCTAGGAAAGCTAGCCTAAGAAAGGATGTTGCATTGTTAATCCTATTGTTATGGAACTTTGTTACTCTTGCTTTAAGTATGTTTCCCATATGTGTTGGGATCACATCACATGTTTTTAATGAAATATATATTTTATTTATATTTTTGTTGTCTTGAAATAGAGAGATATTTTGTGAAAGTAATATTTAGTATTTTTTTGTTGTCCATGATTAGATAATATAATGGTAAAATTAGCCGAACTTCAAGGTGTGCTAGACAAAACGCTAAGAGGCAATCCCCACCATTTTAAAGCTTATTGATCCTTAAAATTGATCCCATGGCTCTGTTCAAAACATTGTGACCAAATAAATTTTGTAAAAAATATTTTTTCCAAAAAAATCCTGAAAAATTGGATTAGCTTTTTTATTTTAAAAATAATTCGATGTTTGTTTAAAATAGCATTTCAGCATCTTACTCAAAAGATGACAAATGGATTAATTTAGCAATTCCTTCTTGAGGTGACCAAACAAACTTGAACTCAAGCAATGAAAAATGAGTAAATATGCAAAAACTCACATCTCATGTCTCTCCATCCATATTTTAACTTTATACATAATCACATATAATTGGATTCACTAGTCATTGATTTATAAGAACATAATCTCATGAAAAAGTCTCAAACCATTATACTGGACAAGAATATAATTTGTCAGTTTTAGCTGCTTGAAATAATGAAAGGCCATCTTTTTTATCCTTTCATGCTCTAGAATATACCCCATTGCGATTCTTATTTGAGCTTGATTGAGCCTTTCATTAATTAAACTTGACTAGGATCACACTCTATACTCAGGGAAAATAGAAATTCTAAAAAATCAAAGGTTGATCCTGACTATGATCATACCACACACTAAGTGGCAAGCATAAATTCAAAGATCAAAAAGCAAGAAAGCCCAAAAAACTCAAATACTGGGGGCATGCCTGAATTAGGAATAAAAAAGAAGGAAAATCAAAGCAAGTAAGGATGCCCCACCACAAACAATAAAAAAAGGAAAATTAAAGAAATAAATGAAAGAAGACTGGAAGACAGAATGAGTCAAATAAATGGCAGTGACCCTAAGTTTTTAGAACTATAAAACACTCTTTAAGCCTACAAATCCTTTATTTTATAGCCAAGAGCCATAATCTACATTATATGCCTTTAAAATTCCTTTATGATCAAACAAGCAAGCAAATAACCTAAACTGATAAATAGTGCTCTCAAAATACAAAAAAACTTTTCATAAGAATGATGACATCACAAATAAGTTACTTGTTATTATTCATGTTGATAAAATAAATGCTAAAAAATGAGACAATTTTTTTCTCAACAAAACCTTGAGCTTTTACTTGAACCTCTTGCTTGCAAACCCACAAAAATAGAAGGTTATTTGACACAACCAAAGAATTGATGTCTTCTCCCAAATGTAGGAGTGTCGAAGTAATAAATAATCCGGCAAGACCGTGGTCGAATCACAGGGAGGTTAACTGTATAAACTACAAATAAAGAAATAGATAATAACAGAAAAGGAGTTGAAGAGAGCTTTGAGATGTGATATTGATATAAAGATTAAACAAGGATAAAATAATTGTCAAGGTTAGAGGATCCACTAATGATATTTCAAAAAAGTATAGTATAAACTCCTTTTATTACTCAACTGGAAACCACACACAAAGGAGGTTCTAATCGGATTATAAATTGTTAACATGATTACATTAGTTATCTTATTCGAATAATGCTAATACTTGTAAATGTTGTCAGGTATTCATGATTATAACTTATGCTAACAACAAATCAAGTTCCTTTCATAGCACAAGTATCGGTTATACCATACAGTTGGGCTATGAAAGTGCTAAGTATTTGTTGTACCAAGGGTTATACAACATAAATCTAGATTAACCATTTAACAAACAAAGTATTAAAAGTGAACAAGATAACAAAAACAAAACATGGTAGTATCAAACATTAAAGTCCATGTTGAGTTTATACTATACGTATTCTTACACCATTAGTGTAACTTTTTTACCTTCACATAATTAACTTAGCTAAACACAATGAAAGAGAGAAACATAAATAAACAAGATAAGAACATAAATAAGATATAAGTTAACTAAGTAAAGGAAAGGAAATAAAAAGCATAAACAAGAGATTAATATAACCAAAACTTAAGCATTACAAAAATATAAAGAGAGAGAGCAAGAACATGATCTTGATCTCAAAACCAAGATGCCTAAATGCATGACAAATGTCTCCTTTTATAGACCAAAATTTGAAACTATTGATTTAATGACTAATTGTTGAGTGGGTGACCACATCTTGACTTGGTGACAATCCTTATCTTCTTGTCTGAACAAAACGTCATTGCTAACATCAGTATTTGAATAGATTGTCCTTATGAAAGTTCTAAAAAATTATCTCAACTTTCCAATAAAAAACAAATCGGTGCATTTAGACTTCTAGAACTCGAGATATGAGCTGAACACTGAACAGTGTTTGGGCTGCAGGACAGATTCTGACTTCTCCGTTGCTGCTAAGATTTGGACTTCCAAACAGTAGAATTGAGTTTTGGACTCTGCATGAATGTTTTAGGCCTATGTCTTAGCTTTCTAGCCATATAAACAAAATTTAAATCCAAGATCTACAGCTCCAGATATGACCTAATAACTGAATAGTGTTCCAGTTTGGACTGAACCAACATCTCTTTTCTAAACTTAACCCTCTCTTTGTCTTCTCAATTTCAGTAGTTGAACTCATCAATCAATCCTTTGATTTATGTGATAGGCCTGCATTTAAGATGAACATTTACCATAAATTAAAGGTATCTTATATTATTAAACATGTTATTATAAAACATGCTCTAGTTAAGGAGTTATTAATACTTCAAGTGCAAAATGATGATATAAAACCTTGATAAAAATGCACGTTTAAGTACTAATCATTATCTCATTATGTACCTTCATCGATTCCGATCTTGCTTACATAAAAGATCAAATTATCTTTTTTCTAAAGATAAACCCTTAGGGAGTTGAAAAAAAAAGCTTGTATCAAAAAAATTCCTGGAATAAAAAAACACAAAAGTTAAAATTTTAGGATTTTTATTTAAGCCATGGATAGTCAAATTTTAAGATGACATTTCCTTCTTACCTTGTCAATTGTCAACCAAATACACACGAAAATTGTATCTTAGTGATGAATGACGTGTCTTAAGGTTACGATTGAAGAAACACTTTTAAATTTACATACCCATGATTTCTTTGCAACAATGAGACATGAACGGATAAGATATTTAAAATTTGTGATTTGATTCTAAAACAAAAAAGATTATTTTCAAACAAAAAGGGTCATCGATCGAGTTTGCAAAGTCCTTGACAAAGATGATGTTGTCACATTTTATGAGTCATCATTAGAAAGTTGAGTAACCAGGGGGTAATGTGTGTAGACCTTATGAGGGCTAATGAATAATATCCAAATAAGTTGAGGGCAATATTGCTCAAGGACAATCTATGATAATGGATTACTTGATGAATTCCATCAGTAATTAAGAGTAGCGCTACACTTGGGGAACATTTTCATGGTTAAGAGGTGGTTTACCCTTTGAAAGTTGACTATAAAGATTTTATCACATGAGTGTATTTTGATGAATGATGAAGAGATGCATATAACCAGATCAGCTAGGGGCAATTTGAAATAGATGATTTAATAAACTACTTCTCCATCAAAATAAATAATAAGTGAGCAATGGTGTAAGAATACCATAATTAGGGGCACTGTTTGATTAGGGGGGAAACACCATGGCTAAGAGAGTTTGTCATTTTTTAAGGAATGATTAACTGAGCATAGTTGCATTTGTTTCCTAAGGTCCAGGCTATGTTATAAAGAGGTAGTCAAACACATTAATCACACAGACAAAACCTGAGTGGGTTGAAGAATCAAGCAACCAAAAAAACTCCTCTCGTAAATTATAAACCTCATCCATCAAGCAATAGAGAGATGACAAAGAAAGGGGGGCCTATATTTCACTACAAGTAAAATGCACGCATAAACATCATAAAAGATCTTTCAGGAATTTTTAAAGAAGATTCCTCGAAAGCAACTAGAAATGATTAAAGACCCAGCATTTAAAGTCAAATTTTCTTTGACCTCGTCACTTTTTAAAATGACTAAATCTTTGAGATGACCGTTCTATAAAAAGGTCAAAATTACAAATTTTGTTCGAGCTCAACACTCTAAAATGACTAAATCTTTGAGTTGACTGCTCTATAAAAAAGGACAAAATTATAAATTTCTTTAAGCTCGTCACTCTTTAAAATGACTAAATCTTTGAGATGACCGTTCTATTTATAAATTTTCTTCCAGCTCACCACTCTCTAAAATGACTAAATATTTGAGATGACCATTCTATAAATGGTCAAAATTACAAATTTTCTCTGAGCTCGTCAATCTTTAAAATGACTAGATCTCGAGATGATCGTTATATAAAAAGTTAAAATATCAATTTTTTCTTCAAGCTAATCTCTCTTTCAAAAAAAATTTCTTCAAGTCTGTCACTCTTTAAAAATGACTAGATCTTCAAGATGATCACTCTATAAGAAGTCAAAAATTCAAAATCTTCTTTGAGTTGATCTCTCTTTCCAAGAAATTTTCTTCAAGCACATCACTCTCTAAAATGTCTAGATCTTTGAGATAATTGCTCTATAAAAAAGCCAAAATTACAAAATCTTATTCGAGCTGATTCTCTTTTAAAGAAATTTTCTTCAAGCTCATCACTCTATAAAATAATCAAGTTGAAAAAATCTTTGTATTTTCCACACCACAAGAAGGGCACACGAACATAAATCATTCATGAAAAATCCTTGGTATTTTTCACAGCATGAGCAGGTCACCTGAACACAGATTATTCGTGAAAAATCCTAGATATGTTTCACATAACGGGCATATTACCCGATCATAAACAATAAGCAGGTCACCCGATCACAGACCATTTGTGATAAATTCTAGATATTTTTCACATATTAGGCATGTTTCCGATCATAATCTATTTATGAAAAATCTTAGATATTTTTCACATTATAGGTAGGTTACCTATTCCTAAACCATGAATAGGTCACCTGGTCACAAACTATTTATGAAAAATTCTAGATATTTTTCACATCATGGGTTGGTCACCTGAACAACAATACCATTTTTTTAAAGATAAAGAAAACCTTTAATTTTCCAAAATAATTGAATTTTGAAACATCTAATATTCATCAAATATTTGATGAATGAATCTAATATTTGATTAACGAACCTAGAGTAAAAATAAAGTTCTTGGGATAAAAATGCTTTATAAAGGAAATTATGAAGATGTTATAATTATGAGATTCTTATTGCATCAATACATTGTTCCTAAATGTTCTTGGCCAATGCTCTATTAATACTAAATATTAATTAGAACTATTGAAACCGATACATATTATATTCTTTCCTTTATGAAAGGAAGCAATTGTTCTCATAAACTAAGATATGAAGGATATTTAGAACTAATATGTAGGTGCTTGTCAGATCACATGTACACTGAACTAACCCATATGAGAATTTCATATGGAGAGATCACCTGTGTCTATGGAAAGGCTCACGTGATGGTTGTGTAGGTGATTCTTAAACTTGAAATCACTAAGTTATCATATTTAAGGAGTGTTATATTTTGATCATGCTACACGTTATGCTAATTAAGGGTAACAAATGAGTAATTATTAGATATAATATGAACTATATGAAGATATTTAAGTAATCAAGACATGATTTATCACCCTTAATGAATTAGAAAAAATGTTTAATCTATTCTCAAATAGTATTGATTGTAAATTCTTATGTGAGGTTAAATGAAATTCAAAAATAGTTTTAAATTTTATTCAAAGAATCAACGACTATGGTATTGAGAACAAACATCATTTGCAAAGTAGACACTTCATGCTATAATGTCTAAATCAGAACATTGTTGATGAAGGGATAATAATTACACTGAGAAACTAGTCGTTAAAAGGTTAAGTCAAACCACTTATGATTTTTCTAATATTTGAGGGGTCATGACAAGTTACTAGACATTGTACTTAATCTTTAAATATAAATTAATCAATTGTTGAATTGATAATAAATTAATTAATTTAATCTTATTTTATTTGGAATTGTGATTTATATTTAGGTTAACTTATTGGAGAATCTAATGTGTCACACATAAAAACCATTGATTATAAATTAAAATGAGATAATTAATCATGTGTGACTTAATTATAAATAAATTTTAGAAATTGAGGACTATAATGTAATTAATACAAGTGATTGCAATTCTAGATCTAGAAACAATCAAATAAGGACTTGATTGAATAAATTTCTAAAATTAGCCTAAAATAATATATGAGATATTATTTAAGGAGAAAATTGATATTTTACCAATTATAGAGTTTTTAGGTTTCTCTATAAATAGAATGCTATGCCTCCTACTTCATGTGAATGGTGATGTAAAATATGAGCAGAGCACAATACTTAAACACTTAAAATATATAAGAAAAGAGCCAACACTTTAAAGTATAATGATATCTCTCTTCTAAAATGATTTAGGATATTTCTCACTAATGGTTCATGTGGATTATTGTTAGAGGCAACACACTTTGACAATTTATGGTTTGCAACACTTAGCCTTGAAGCAAATATTTAAAGTCTAAAAGAATATTTGATCTTTAGGTAATCTTCATATAAACCCTAAACAACTCTAGATCTGTCTAACGAGATCCTTGAGACTCCCATTTGTTTTTTAAATTTATCGTTTTTGTTGTGTATATGTATTTCGGGAAACCCAACAAAACAAATATGAGAAAGTTAGGAATGTAATTTCTAGAAAACCATTTTCTATAAAACAAATGAGTCCTCAAATATTTCTATTTCTTCTGTCTTAAAATCTAGCACCGTCTTAAAATGAAGCATGACATGAACCACGTGTTGTGCTCAAATTGAAGGACTCTCTTTAGTAATCATAAGGTTCATGTGTTAAGAATTCTCTCAACAAGCAGTGTAATGTAAGAAAGAAGAAGAAGAAACTATAATGTTACAGAAACAATAAATTCTTATTACTTGTTTTTCACGTTTCTAATACAAGGCCATTTATGCAATGACTATTAACTAACCAAGTAAAAGCCCGTTAACTTCTAAGTACTAACTATCAATAGATCAAAACTATATTAACTAACTTTAACTATTGTTTTTGTAATGCAACTGTTGCTGCTACCATTTCTGCTATATTACTTGTTGTTGTCGCCACCGCCTTCTTCATTCTTCTACTAAAAACTCTCTTCTGATTTCTTCCAATTCTATTCAATTGGTTCACGCAATGTTGCACCCTAAGCTGCATCATCATACAAAGCATTACTATTAGGATGTAATAAGGGGGGAGATAGAGACAAAGACTTGAGGAACACACAATTTATTGTTAGTTAGTTAGTTGGAGATTAGTTAAAAGAATTTGTTAATTAGTTAGCGGAAGAATCTATTAGTTAGTTGGTAATGCTCAATATAAAGCTCATTATATTGATGGTAAAGGATAAGAAGAAAATATACAAAAGACTAATCCATTCTCCTTCCTTTCTCTACCCTCTCTCTCTTACCTCTGTTCTTTCTGAGTTTCTATCCTTCTTCCTTCTATTCTCTCAATTTGTTAAGCTGAGCTTAACAATTGGTATCAAAGCCTTAAAATCCAACAACATGGTGAAAAATCATAAATTGAAAAATATTGAAGATCACTACAAGAAGTTGGAGGAGCAAATGATGCAGAACCTTCAACAAGAATTTCAAGAGTCTTTGGTCGATCAACAAAATAAATGGCAAGAACAACTTAGTGAATAAAATAGGAGAACTGATCAAATTAGTTCACAAATTGAAACACCATCAAATCAATTCCAAACATTCTTTGCTAATCAGGTGACGAGGAAGGATTTGGGAAGCAACTCCAAGGGAATATTACATACATCAGCAAGGGGTAGTCCATTTGGAATGCTATCAAGAGGAAAAGGTCATGTTCGGGGAGATCAAACCAATGAACAATAAAAAACGATGAATAATCCTTCTCTTCCAAGGATGTATCTTATGTCATTTTAGGGAGATAATCTGAGAGGCTGGTTTAAAAAGTGCAGAAAGTTTTTTAAACTCAACTCAACTCTTTTCCAACAATGGGTAGAACTAGCATCTCTTTACTTGGAAGGGAAGGCTGAGATCTGGTTTGAAGGCTACATGTGTGGTGTGGAATATTCAATTGATTGGGAAGAATTCTCAGGAGCCATAAGCAGCAGGTTTGGCAATAAAGCTAACATAGTATAGGAGTTCAACAAATTAACACAGGAAGGTGGTATTGAGAAATATGTAGAGAGGTTTGAGGAGCTTAAGTCACTAATACATTCACTAAATCTCTTACTTCCTGAATCCTACTATATCTCTAGTTTCATTAGTGGATTAAAGGAAGATATCAAACCTATATTAAAGATACTAAAGCTAGTGACATTGATGACAACTTTTGATCAAGCTAAATGGCAGGAGGAATCGAACAGTTTCTTGGCAAGAAAAAACAAATTTGTATCCAGGCCTACAACTGCTATACAATCTAGTAGGCCAATGGGTAATTTTCAAACTAAGTACACCAATCCATATATGAATGATAAACAGTAGAAACAAAAAGTTTCGGAGATTATGTATGAACAAAGGTGTAGGTTGGGGCAATGTTTCAAGTATGGAGATAAGTTCATGCTAGGGTATAAGTACAGTGTTAAAGGATTACACATGATTGCTGGTAATGAGGAGGACGACTTTCTGGATGTAGAAGCAAAAAACATCATTGAAGAGCAGATGACAAATAAGAAGATTAAAGAATATAGTCTATCATTAAATACATTGGCAGATAATTATGCACATAACACCATTAGGATTAGAGGCAGTTATCATGGAAAGGAGTTAGTAATCCTCATTGACAATGGAAGCACACACAACTTCATTGATGAGCACATTGCGCGAGAATTGCAAATCTCTGTAGAAAGATCCTTAATCTTAGCAGTAACAATAGCAAATAGCAGTACCATATTATATGATTCCTATACAATGGGGTTTAAATGGTTTATGCAAAACTATGAATTTGTAGTAGATTTAAAGATTTTGAAACTAGGAAGGTGTGATGTAGTATTGGGAATGGATTGGCTAAATTCACCAGTTCTATTTGATTTCATCAAAATAAAAATATCCTTTAGAAAGGAGGGAAGAATGATCGAGCTCAGAGGCATTGTGGAAGGAGCCAATCTTCAGTGCATTACAGTAGAGAAGGTCCAGAAGAATTTAAGGGCAGTTATAACGGGGTTTGTAGGGCAATATTTTTTTTATAGAAGTAAAAGCAGAACCACACCATGTACTTACTAACACATAGATAACAAGATTGCCAACAGACTAGGCAACTGTATTTACAAAACCAAAAGAGCTTCCACCTACCAAGAAACATGATCACAAGATTCCACTAAAACCAGAAGCTTAACCTGTCAATTGCAGATCCTATAAAAGCTCATTCTTTCAGAAGGGAGAGATCAAAAGGATGGTTAAGGAGATGCTACAACATAGCATTATACAACCAAGCATAAGTCCTTTTACTTCTCTTGTTCTACTAGTAAAGAAGAAGAGCAAAACATGGTGTTTCTATGTGGACTTTAGACAGCTAAATGCAGTCACAATTAAGAACAAGTTTCCCATTCCTCTGATAGATGACCTATTGGATGAGTTACAAGGATCTAGCTTCTTCTCAAAACTGGATCTAAGGTCGGGCTATCATTAGGTCCTCGTGCATGAAGGAGATATAGAAAAAACAACACTTAACACTTACCAAAGGCACTATGAATTCAAGGTAATGCCTTTTGGTCTCACGAATGCTCCCGCTACTTTTCAAGCATTGATGAATGATATCTTAGAACCATTCTTGAGGAAATTTATCTTAGTATTCTTTGACGATATCCTCATTTATAGTTCTTCTTATGAAGCACATATCAATTGCTTGGAAAAAGTCTTAGAAACTCTTAAGATTAACCAATTGTTTGCAAAAAAATCTAAATACACATTTGGTGAGCCACAAGTGGAGTACTTGGGACATATAATCTAAGTGGATGGAGTGGCAACTGATCCTAAGAAGATGAAGGCAGTGCAAAAGTGGCTAGTCCTAAGATCCATTAAGGAGTTAAGGGGATTCCTAGGCCTAGCTTGTTACTATAAAAAATTCATTAGAAGATTTAGTGTTATCAATAAACCCCTAACATATATGCTCAAGAAGAATAACTTCTTTTGTCATGAGGGTACATTAAAGGCTTTCCACATTCTAAAAAGAGCCTTGTGTGAGGCTTCAATACTAGAATTGGAGCGATGTTTAGCCAAGAAGGAAGACCTTTGGCATTTCTGAGCAACGCTCTAGGGGTTAGACACCTGGGATGATTCATCTATAAGAAAGAGTACTTTGTTATTCTGATGGCAGTTGATAAATGAAGGCATTACTTGGAACCAGAATAGTTTGTCATTCAAACTGATCACGAAAGCCTCAAGCATATGTTAGACCAGAAGATTCATACTTCTATTCAGAAGAAGGGTCTAACTAAAATTATTGGGATTGAATTATCAGATCATTTACCGAAAGGGAAAGGAGAATAAAGCTGCAGATGCATTATCTAGAAGGGATACTTATGTGATAGGCAAACTACAAGAGGACAAGCTAGATGGTGGTGGTTTCACAACCATAACAAAGATAATTTAATCCTGGTATGAGTAGATATATGCCTCCTATAAAGAGGATACCATTATACAGGACATGGTCACTAGTAAGATGGTGGGGATACCACATAGTTTCCTAACTTTGTATACGAAGATGGCATGATCAAGTATAAGGGAAGAATTGTCATAGGGTCTACCAAATTGTTGAGGGAAGACCTCATCAAGTCTCTATATGATTCCTATATTGGTGGTCATGCGGGAATTTAGAATACCTATAAAAGACTTGAGGCTCACTTTTATTGGCCCTTTATGAAGAAACTAATGTAAAGGATAGTTCTACAGTGTGATATTTGTAAACAAGCTAAGGTAGAAAAGGTTGTTTTTCCTGGATTGTTGCAACCCCTACCAATTCCAAGGGGTACCTAACAAGACGTTATAATGGATTTCGTGGAAGGGCTTCCAAGATCAGAAGGAAGGAATACAATTATGGTCATTGTGGGTACCTTCCAATTATGGTCGTTTTATGATTTAAGTATGTTCAAATTCTGACGTTATCAATGACGTTTTGTTCAGATAAGAAGATAAGGATTGTCACCAAGTCAAGATGTGGCCACCCACTTAACAATTAGTCATCAAATCAATAGTTCCAGATTTTGGCCTATAAAAGGAGGCATTTGCCATGCATTTAGACATCTTGGTTTTCAGATCATGCTCTTGCTCTCTCTCTTTGTAATGCTTAAGTTTTGTTTAATCTCTTATTTATGCTTTTCATTTCCTTTCTTTTAATTAGTTAACTTATATCTTATTTATGTTCTTATCTTGTTTATTTATGTTTCTCTTCTTTATTATGTTTAGTCAAGTTTATTATGTCAAGGTGAAAAGGTTACGTTAATAGTGTAAGAATAAGTATAGTGTAAACTCAACATGGACTTTAATGTTTAATGCTAACATGTTTTATATTTGTTATCTTGTTCGCTTTTAATACTTTGATTGTTAAATGGTTAATCTAGATTTATGTTGTATAACCCTTGGTACAAAAAATACTTAGCACTTTCATAGCCCAAACCGTATGGTATAACCGACACCTGTGCTATGAAAGGAACTTGATTTGTTGTTAACATAAGTTATAATCATGAATGCTTGACAACATTTACAAGTATTAGCATTATTCGAATGAGATAACTAATGTAATCATGTTAACAATTTATAATCTGATCGGAACCTTCTTTATGTGTGGTTTCTAGTTGAATAATAAGAATTTATACTATACTTGTTTGAAATACCATTTGTGGATCCTCTAACCTTGATAATTGTTTTTATCATTGTTTAATCCTTATATCAATATCACATCTCAAAGCTCTCTTTATTATTATTATTATTATTATTATTATTATTATTATTATTATTATTATCGTTCTTGTTGTTGTTGTTGTATTATTGTTATTTATAATTTATATAGTTAACCTCCTTGTGGTTCAACCTCGGTTTTGTCGGGTTATTTATTACTTCAACACTCCTGTACTTGGGAGAAGACATCAATCTTTTGGTTGTGTTAGCTATGAACCTCCAGCAAGAGATATGGTACTCATGGAGGTTACTCAAGTTACGGCTATACAAGAATGGATACAAAGAAGAATTAATATAGATCAACTCATAAAAGGACTACTAGAAGGGGAGAGGAATAAGATGAAACAAATAGCATATAAGAAGCATTCTGAAAGGAAATTCTTAGTAGGGGAATTGGGTTTTCTTAAAAATACAACCTTACAGGCGGGGTAGTGTCATGTATAGGAAGAACTTCAAGCTAAATCCTAGGTACTATGGCCCTTATAAGTGATGGAACAAATTGGAGTTGTAGCTTATAAGCTCAAGCTACCAGAGGGTGGTGCAGTGCATCCTATGTTCCATATCTCGTTACTAAAATAAAAGGTGGGAGATGTAGCCATAGTTTCACAAACACTGCCAATAGCGGACGCAGAAGGAAGAATCAGGGTCTGTCCAATAGCCATTTTAGACAAGAAGCTTATGAAAAAAGACAATAAGGCTGTAGTGGTAGGCTTAATCTAATGGTCTAATTCTTTCCTTGAAGACACAACTTGGGAGGACTTGGTAAAGATTCAATTGTAGTTTCCAGAGTTTAACACCGAACCTTAAACTCTCGCTGAGGTCTGCTGATTCTTAAGGTCAATAATCTTTTTTAAGATGGAGTATTGTTACACCTTAAATTGCATCAACATGAGAATCATTACTATTAGGATGCAACAAGGGTGGAGCTAGAGATGAAGACTTGAGGAACACACAATCTATCATTAGTTAGTAAGTTGGAGATTAGTTAGAAGAGTTTGTTAGTTAGTTAGGGGAAGAATCTAATAATTGGTTGGCAATGCTCAATATCAAGCTCATTGTATTGATGGTAAAGGATAAGAATAAAAATATATAGAAGACTAATTCATTCTTTGCTTCGTTTCTCTACTCTCTCTCTTAGCTCTGTTCTTTCTCAGTTTCTATCATTCTTCCTTCTATTCTCTCAACTTGTTAAGCTGAGCTTAACAAGTAACAGCTCGTTTTCACTACACACTTGTTTTGTGCTCAAAAACTTGCATTTTTTAATCAATCGTGTGTGGGCTTTGATTGGGTTAATTCCATAATCCAACCAGTTATACACCTAGCCCTAGCTAACTTTGAGTCAACTTGTTGAATTAACTTAGTCTTTACAACTATGAGTTGATGATGAAGGTGCATTACACCTCAAAACTTTAAGAACTATTTAACTATATCATTCAAATTAAATTTTAAAAATCAAGTCCTATCTCTACGGCTTTATTTTATTAATTTTTTTTAGCATATTTATTTCTCACATCAGCATCTGGATCCTGAAATTTTGGTCCACTACTTTAACCGACGTAACCTCATGTTGTAAGGTGCATGTGGGGGCGTCGAGCGATGACGGTATCCATCTTCTGAAAGGATGTTGGAAAGGAAAGAGGGTTTAGGTATAATCATAAAGTTATAATTATAAGGTTCAGGAGTCGCTACCTAGTATTATGGTTACTAGGAAACCTATGGTCTGTGAGAGTCTGGGTAAGGGACTAGTTGTGCAAGGGAAATACATATCACCCCTAGTGCACCCTATCTACAGAATAAAGTTAAGAAAGATGTGGTTAGATTAAGTGCCAAAGGTCTTACCTAAGGGAAATCACTAGATTTGAAAGCAGATGTAAGAGTCACAGGCGGAGTCCCCTCACCAAAAGATTGTGAGGTAGGATCCACAGAGGTCAAAGCCAATGGCATGGGAGTAACATGGGTGTAGGAGCTACTTCCAGCTTTCAAGACGGGGCCCTTAACATATTCAAAAGCTCCTTCAGAGGAGGATTCATTTTGCATTGTTGTTTAATTATTTTTTTAGGTCGTGTTTCTATCTATTGGTCTTGTCTAAGGTTCAAGGTAAATCTCCATTCGTGAGGAAGTCTTTATCTTATCAGGTTAAATCTTAATCATTCTAAGGTCTATCATTTTAGCATCGCATTTATTTCTTTGTATCTTTAATACCTGTAGATATACTCTACTGTGTAGTTTTACACCACCAAATATTAAAGTCTACAACTAAACTCTAATATAAAATGAAAAAAATGATTGGTGAAAGGTTTTTGATATTTTGATCAAATCCTAATGGATAATTATAAACTAGTTACAATACCTATTTTTGCATTTTAAAACATGAGAAAGATGCATTTTTTTTTTGTTTTATAAAAATAATGCTTAGAAAACTTTTAGGTTTTGGCTGTAAGCACAAAAACAAAATAATTTTTTGTGTTTTTTTTTAAGATGAAATTAATTTTAGATTTTTTTGAGACTTTTTTAATATTTAAATTAAAAAAATCAAAGAAATCAGGTATTTTAATATCAGATTTGTATCTTACAATGTAAATATACAGCTCGATATTATGCAAAATTATTGGAAAAACATGCGACAAAATCACAAATATTTTGAAATGATCCATGAAATGTTTTGGAATTTTTTTAATTGTTTTTTTATTATTATATTATATTAATAATATATTATTAAATATAAATTGGGTTAGACCCTAACCAAACATTCAGGTCAAGCTGAAACAGGTCAGGCTTAACTGGCAGCCTAACAAAGACTTTTTTTTTTAACTATTTTCAAAATGACATAGTTTTAGGGCTTTAGAGTTTTAATTCAGGAGTTTGGCCAAAGTTCAATTTGGTCCTCTGACTTTTAATGTCTTTCAATTATACCTTTAATTGACCATAAATTTTTAATTTCATGCAATTTCACCCCTGCTGAACTTTAATGTCAACCTAAAATTTTAGCACATTTTCCATTGTGGTTATTGGTTTTAGATTTATGCAAATTGACCCTCAATTGGCCATTAAACTTCAATTTTCTTTAATTTTACCCTTGATTTCAAATAATTGAGCCGCTATAGTTTGATGTCTTTTGCAAAATAATTCCTGACTGCGAGTTTCTTCAATTTAGCCCTTAATTAATCCTAAACTTTTGATTTTCTTGTGATTTTTCCCTGATTTGAACCAATTGATTTTGTAAAAATTAAATTTGGTCATCTAAAATTCTAATCTTCTCAATTATGTTCAAATTGGGCTCCCAAACTTAAGTTTTCACCAATTAAGCCTCCAATAATATTAATTTGACCCATTTAAAGTTTAATTAAATCATTGCACCTCATTAAATCCCAAATTAATTTTTTTAACATAATTAAACTTTTAATTTGGCCCATAATTAAATCAATTTGGCCAATTAAAAATCTAATTATATTCATGGACTTAATTTTTATGCATATTCGTTAAAAAATCATTTAATTTGACCTTAAATTCACATTGTTTCTCTAGTTTTGGTCAAATAGGGTACGATTAAACTCCTAATTTATCTAAAATTACAGCTTGATTTTATGTATATCTGAAATCTTTTCACAACCAGCTTTTTCCTCATCGCCGGTCTTCTTGCTATTACAATTTATTTTTTATTTTAAAAAGAAACTAGATAAATTTAGAGGAATAACCTAGAAATGGGTCATGACACCTCCAATTATATATATATATATATATATATAATTTGTTCACGTGTACAGTTAGAAGTTATTATTAGTTATATGGTTTTATTATTATTATTATAGTTTCTAAAAAACTTTGCTAAATGAAAATCAGACAACGATGCATCCGTGCGAAGTTAATTCCTCCAAATTCTTGTTATGTGGTGATTTAATTGTTGCTTAGAGGTAGATTCAGTTTGATATTTAGGCGTTGGGCTGCGAACAAAACAGCCCGATAAAAGATTCGAGTAATGGTCACCTAAAACTGGTTAGTGCATGCTTGACGCAAAATACATGTATTTTTATGAAAGTGTATTTGTGCTTGAAATAAATAAATAAATTCAACTTTAATATTATTTTTAAGTGGAAAAACCTGATAACATTGAAAAGAAACCTCATCTTTTACATCTCTGTATTCCATACTCAGGAACTACGAGAAATAATCAATTCCAGCTTGTGTCCGAAACTAACAAGCTCACAAAGCCTCAAGAATATTTCTGTAAAACAAGTCCTTCCACTCTCGTGTTGTCCACATTGCACGCACCCCATCAGATGAAAACCATCATTTAATGGCTTTGATTTTTGATGAAATGCCATCCAAGACGGATTCAAGGATGCTGTTGAGCACTCAAATGTGAAACCCACGCGATATATGAACAATTACGATCACCACAGCGGGTCATCTAATGCTCATCTAGCCTCTCCATATCTTGCATTTCAAGCAGCTCAGGGAAAATTTCGTTGGATAACCTTTTATTAGAAGATGAATGTTCAATCCGACCACTGCCTTGTGATCCAACTCTCCCTGGCTGCTTTAAGCCACTGATCCCCTCTCGGTTAGCATGGCCTAGAACTGTGACATTATCTGAGCTGTGTCTCCAACTACCAAAAAAAGCAGCACTCCAAGATCTCCTAGATGAAGTTGTCCTCAGCCTCTCTGAGCTATAACTGTCCTCTCTCACCACTTTCAGAGGGTTTTCCAACGCTTTGAGAACATATTTCATCGGAGGACGTTTGGAAGGTTTGGGGCTAAGGCATGACCTGGCCACGACAGTCATTGCCCATACCTCTTCCAATAAATCTTCATCTATGATCAGAGATGGGTCAACAATCTTTGCCACCAGTTCCTTGTCATATATACTGATCTGCACCAGCGTCTGTTCTAACCACTCTTTTGTGGTAGCATCATCTGATTTGCTGATGCCAAGCTTGCCAGTAACGAGCTCAAGCAAGACCTTACCAAAACAATACACATCATGCGCACAAGTAATCGGGGACGAGCCTGTCCATTATCAAAGACATATATCAGGATTTAATTAATTTTGTTTTCCAAACTCATTGAAAAGCTGAAGAACTGACACTTGTAATAATACCCAAAATCATTTGAGAAAAAGAAAGCTGCAATTGGCTAAATACTAGTTATGCATGAATTCTTTGTAAAACATCAACTTCGAAGCTATATCATTTGTTGGGATACTAGTGCAATGTATGAATAAAGTGTCGACCACGATTATTCAGTCAAGGATTAGAATATAAGAATGGATTCAGCTTCACAGTCATCTCTACTTAAGAATGAGCAACTGGGTCCTTGGCAATGATTGACCTCAAAGCAATCTCATAATTATTCCTACTATGATGGAAAATTAACGTGCTACAAATTTTAAAAGATTGATAATTTAACTTGTGAGAGTTATTATACGTACCAGAAGTTCCTGGATCAGAGACAGAGGATCTGCACATTAGCACGAGGAATTGTTATTACTACATCTTCGACAAAGCATAATAATAAAAAAGAAAAAAGAAAAAAGAAAAAAGATGAGCATTAGTCATAGCATCAATGAAAGGAAAATACATTAATCTTCTCTTATCTTACACATACAGCATTACTTGCCACTTGTTTTCGTGTAACCAAATGCTAAAAGAACCAAGTGCACTTATGGTATCATTTATGCTCAAGGACACTGATGATGCCAAAGACAAAAGGAGGGGACCAAACTACCTTAGAAACAAAACTAGTGAACTTTCCAGGATATTACATCTGGTTAATTGAACACCGAACCCATTTTCTGCTCATTATGATCACTTGTATTATGTAACATGGCAAAGAACAACAAATCATGGCATGTACAGACCACTGCCACAGTTCCTAGTTAATGCACTACTTCAAAATGCTCAAAGAAATTAATAGCTATAATACTTACTGGGACTTCCGCAAGAACCTTGTGAGAACACTTTGGTGTGAATCCCCTTCCTGGATATGAATCTCGCTCAAGCTTCCAAGTCGAACCTCAAACTTATCATCAAGAAGGATACTGCTCGCTTGAACATCTCTTCAAACACCAAAAGATAGTTGCATTTTAGAACTTCGAAAACAAAAAGGAAATTTTCCATCACAAAGATATAGAAATACCATGCAAGCTACATGACTCGTTCCTAGTTTAAACAAAGAAAATGATGTCTCAAGCATTTGAGAAGTGCTGCTATGATCTGCAGAAACATTATCCAAAGACAAATGCTCTCATCAATATTTGAATCTACATCCTCCGCTCTAGCCACACCCTATTCCTCTACTTGTTGAGCTAGTATTCAAGGGCAAAGACAGTTTGTAATTCAGCTTACACTTGAACATTGCAACATTTATTCCAGTCTCATATGAATTTAAGCAGCAGAAACCACTATTCTAATTAGCAATAAATAGGTGATCGAGAATATCATCTAAGACAGACCTTGTATCGACAAGATTTCAAGCACAAAAGATTGCGTACTGAATTCTGAATGTGCAAGTTGTGAGGTTCTCTATTCACATGATGCATTATAATTCTGATTCAGATATAAATAAAGCAAAATAAGATCACCATAATCAGAAAAACTATCCAATCAACGTGAAGGAAAGTGAGGCTATGTAAAAGAAAGTACGAGTACCTATGAACAAGGGGAGGGTTACACTCGTGGTGTAGGTAAGAGAGGCCTTCAGCAGCTCCTATTGCAATTTTCAGTCTCGTGATCCAATCGAGGGACTGCAAACCATTGTTGTCAAAATCGGTAACCCTGAACAAAGATTCAGCTAAGTCTCCATTTGGCATATATTTGTACACCAAAAGCTTCTGATTTTCGTTTTCCAAACAATGTCCCAAAAGCGGGATCAAACGTGCATGAGAATACTTGCTGAAAAACTCTAATTCAGTCACGTAGGAATCCTTTTTCAAGCTATGCAAATTGATCCTTTTAACAACTATGGGAATTCCTCCTTCCAGAAAACCCTGGTAGAGATCTCCAGAGTGACCATGTCTAATGAGATTTCTTTCACTAAATTCACCAGTCAGACTGCGCAACTGTTCGTATGTAAATGACTCTCCCAGACTAGATACGCTAGTAGGATCCTTAGGAAGTGGTGGGCTATCTCCCTCTGGAACAGGCCCTACATCTGCGCTTCCTCTTTCATTTGAAATGGCATTATTACACTTCCTAAGGACCAATACTATCACCAGTATAAAAAACGCAAGGAAACCAACTCCACCAAGCAATACCACCAAAATGTATATCCATTGTTTGCGTCTCCTTGGGGCAGGCGTTGGTAACAGTTGCTGTCTTGGTTCTGGATTTCCAAAATAATCAAAAGTTAAGCCTCTCCCAGCATAAAACAAACTACAATCCTCCAACCTTCTCTGATCAGGGACCGCCTGAAGGCAGTTCATGTCAAGGCTACCATTGCTTGGACTAATACGAGGAACCTTTCCTTGGAAATAATTACCAGACAAATCAATGGAAGTATAGTTACCAGATAAACAAGCCGTAGTTCCATATAACTGATTGTTCGAAAGATTAAACACAGCACCACTGGCATGACCCTTGAAACTAAAGTTTGACAAATCACCTGTAAAATTATTAGCAGAAACATCAAGAACCTGCAAATTCCGCAACGACCACAACGCACCAGGAAGAGCACCATCAAATTTATTCTCTCTCAACTCCAAAACTCTCAATTTACCAAGACTCGAAAACAAACCATCAGGCAATCTACCCTCCAATCTATTATGCCCCAACACCAACATTTCCAAATTCCTCAACCGCATAAACTCTACAGGCAACGACCCGGATAACACATTCATACCAAGATTAAGCTTAACCAAGTGAGAAAGATAGCCCAATTCAACAGGCACCGAACCCACAAGACTATTATCAGATACATTCAAGAATTGCAGCCCAGAAATACTACCAAAAGTAGATGGTATGGGTCCAGAAAAGTGATTCGAAGAAAGGTCAAGGCATGATAGATTTCTAAGCAATCCAAAATCATTTGGAATTAGCCCAGTAAGTGAATTCCTTGAAAGATCAAGAACTAATAACTGCATTAACTGCCCCAATGCAGCAGGCATACTACCAGCAAGATTATTATTAGCTAGATATAAAGCATTGAGTCCAGTTAAATTACCAAGCGAAGCAGGAATCGGCCCGGTAACTGAAGTAGACCGGAGATCCAAAACCTTCAAAGAACCAAGCCGGTAACCAAACCAATCCGGAATTGAACCAGGAAGTGAAAACCCTGAAGCATTAAAAGACTCCAAGAAAGTCAAATTAGCCAAAGAACCAACACTGAAACTGGGGTTCAAACGCCCGGCCCGAGTCCGCTTAAACCCGGATATATTTATCCCAGTGACCCGCCCGTTTCTGCACTGGATTCCTGTCCATTTCTTGCAGGGGTTGGATTTTATCGGCCAGTCTGTGCTTCTTATCCCCAACGAAGACCGGAGATCAAGCAATGCCGACCGTTCAATTCTTGACTTGAAGAAATCTTGCTGACCCAACGTGCACTGAAGCAACACCAAGATTGTGACTAAAAGAAATCCTTTCATGGCTCCTCCTCCTACTCCTTGTTATAATGTGGAGCTCGTGTCTATTGTAGTCTATGGTGGCTCATCATCATCTTCTTCTTCAAGAACCGGTGTTGGTGTTGACCTATTTCCTTCTTCTTTTCTGCTCCGTGTGCATTAACACGTACAGCTTCATTTCTCGAGTGAAATGAAAGAGAAACCAAAAGAAAAGGAAAACAAACAGTTTTAAATGATTATTGTCCTGTGTAGTAATATTCCTTACCTCCAATCACGAGCTTTGATTCTGCTTTCGATGCAGCTGCTATTCTTCTGTGGAGTTTAGCCAGCCAGACTACTTGTTTCTTTTTTTTCCCTTTAAATAGTGATGATGGAACAATACAAGTAATAAAAGATGACCATGGATTTCTTTGGTACTAAATATTTTCTGTCTCTTTGCAATTAATAAAATCTTACAATACTATTTTCATCACAACGCCAAATATACAGTTATTCATGATATCGGTGACGGATTTTGTTTAAATAAAAAAAAAAAAAAAACAAATTAAGCAGGATAATTTGACACGTACGGGGTTTTAAGAGAGGAGAAGCAGACATTAATGACAAAAGTGATATGCCCCAACCGTCGGGCTCTGTTTCTGCTTTCCATTGCCGCGTCACTTTCACTGTCACTGGACTGCTTTAAATGAAACCTGCTGTTCTTAAATGTGATTCATCATGCGCAAGAGTTTGGGTTCAACTCTGAAATTATTCTACTATTTAGATTTGAAAAAACATTAAAAAAAAAATAAATGTTCTTTCTAAGCTAAACACAGTTTAAAATGTTGCATTAACATGTAGATGGATAAGAAGAAGATGTGAAAACTGAGTTATGCTGGCTGGCTGGCTGGCCGGCCGTCCATTGGCTGTGGGTTCGTTGACTTCCGGGTTTCATGCAGAACAGCAGCGTTGATCAAAAACCTCTATATAGAAAGAGATGAAAAGTGTAGTATTATTTTTAGCTTTTATTAGATCGTGGAAGATTGTGGTGATTGAAATAATACGTGAAACTATAAATTTCCAAAACTATTTCCATTTATATTATCATTTTCCTAATTAGGCTACCAAGAATACCGTGCTTTCTAATCAGTATGAGAGCTGATTTTGAATGGATATTGGGTTTACATGACCTAGAATATTTAGCTTCGGTTGTATTTGCCGTAAGACTGTAAATGCATTATTAGTATGGGTCTTAGGTACAAATTCCTCTTGATAATAATAGTTTGCGGTATTTGTCGACTTCGAAGGCTACAGATTCTGTATAGAGTTAATTAAAGACTTTGATGTTGTGGTAGATTA
>Ga0325414_1000176_pt1 | contig 43527 bp, 29 predicted proteins | sample PopdelMetagenome_8_FD_206183 | JGI IMG/M metagenome (GOLD analysis project Ga0325414, IMG submission 206183) | Populus deltoides microbial communities from Bellville, Georgia, United States - Leaf-PdKOR-R3 | ecosystem: Host-associated > Plants > Phyllosphere > Phylloplane/Leaf | place: USA... | reverse complement strand
TGTAATTAACTCTTGATAGTGCAGGTTCAGGTTAATATTTTCCAGTTTTTCAAGGGCTATTTAGAGGGTCGTAGCTATAGGAATGGTTGGCCAGAGATGCTGAAGCTGAAGGATTGGCCCCCATCAAATTTCTTTGAAGAATGTTTGCCAAGGCATGGTGCTGAGTATGTTTCTATGCTCCCCTTCAGTGAGTATACCCATCCAAAATCTGGCATTCTGAATATGGCTACAAAGCTTCCTGCTGTTTTGAAGCCAGACTTGGGGCCTAAAACTTACATAGCATATGGATTTGTGGAAGAACTTGGTAGAGGTGATTCAGTGACGAAACTGCATTGTGACATGTCTGACGCGGTAAGCAACATTTCTGTCTGATAACTTGTACTTGATGTTTATGTTTAAGGTATTTCTGTATATGTCCTGTCTTCCCAGTTTTGCATGCTATGAACAATCAAGGATTTTTACATGTGTGCTTTAGATTTGCATTCCCAACTTCTGTTCACTGAATTTTCCTGTTTGGAAGCAATTGCAATGTTGGATTGCAGGATGCAGCAATCATAGATGCCAGAATACCTGATGCATTTTTCACAGTGCTTTTTCATATATAGTTTTTTTCAAATGTTCTCCTTCAAGTTGAACATTTCTTAAACGCAATGCATGACCTATAAACAATTGAGGGTTTCGTATGCCTCCTTTGGATTAGCATTTCAAGCTCCTGTTTATTGACTTATGTTCATTTGTGTGTTTTTTTCTGTTTGGAACCAATGGTAATGCTAGATTGTGTGATGTTCCAATCATAGCTGCTAGAATACCTGATGCATTTTTTCAGAATATTTTTCACATCAAGATTTTTTTGATGATTTTTCTAGCTGTCTACACACTTAGCTTTTTCTTTAATGTAGTGCATTACTGATCAAGGTCTTTGACCATGATATTTCATGCAGACTCTTTATGTGAATAGTCTGTGCTACTTAATGTCATAAATTCATCCTGTCTAATGAATTTGCATTTAGGTCAATATACTTACTCATATGACTGAAGTGAAAGTTCCTCGATGGCAAAGCAAAATTATAAAAAAAATACAAAAGCAACATGAAGCTGAAGATACGAATCCGGTTTGTGGTGGGATACAGAAATTGACTCGTAAATCTGGAAGGAAGCCACGAAAAAGACAGCGGGAAGTTGAGAAAATGGATCCTGAATTACCTAAAAAAGATGAAAATATCGAGAGTGACTCCTCACTAGAGCGGTTGTATGTCCAGGAACAGAAACTGGAAGAACAAAAAAGCATGTGCCAAGAGTTGGGGGAATTTTATGGCATTGTGTGTGGGGTAAGATGTTCTTCTTCAACTAAATCTGAGGTGACTGCTGATACCAATTTGCAGCCAGTTGCAAAAATGAATGCAAGGGTGCAAACATATGATACGAGCTCTGCTGATTTAAATGAAAGTGTGAACAGAGATTGTATTGAAAGAAACCACACCTCAGAACTTGTATATGGTGGTGCTGTTTGGGACATTTTCCGTCGGCAGGATGTGCCCAAGTTAATTGAATACTTGAAGAGGCATCAGAAAGAATTTCGCCATGTCAGTAGCCTGCCTGTAAATACTGTACGTATCTTTGCCTGCTACAGTAATCATAACCAATATTATTTCCATTGACATCATTTTATTAATTTCACGTGCTGCACTTGCTTCAGGTTATTCATCCCATCCATGACCAAACCTTTTATCTAAGTGAGAAACACAAAAGGCAGCTGAAGGAGGAGTTCAGTAAGAAACTATTTTTCTGAATTAGCTGTTTAGTTATACGAAGGTGTCTTCAAGATTGTGGAACCGTATCTTCTTTGCAGATGTTGAACCTTGGACATTTGAGCAGCACCTTGGTGAGGCTGTTTTCATACCTGCAGGATGTCCTCATCAAGTGAGGAATAGACAGGTTTTGCTCTTCTTGCATTAAGCGTTTGTATTTATGATGATGAATATTTGTAGCTTCCCTTATTGGATATCTTATTCAATAGTCCAGTGATTGTATATGTTAGGTTTCAAGTCAAAATCATAAAGAGTGACATGTAGCCTCAGATGTATGAGCTTATCTATATATTACTAAAATTGATATGGATTTGCATTTTTAAATTTGAACACTCAAAATTAATAGATCGAGGAAAGATTACAACCTGTAATGTGAAAGTCACATTAGATGTTTTCAGCATCTATGGTCAGGCTATACTGGATGTTTTGATCTAGATTTTGTTGCACGCATGGCTAACACCATCTTACACTTGCTTTTTCCCAGTCATGCATAAAAGTGGCACTCGATTTTGTATCCCCCGAGAATGTTCAAGAATGCATTCGGTTGACAGAGGAGTTTCGTTTGCTTCCAAAGACCCACAGAGCCAAGGAAGACAAATTGGAGGTGAATTTTCCCTAATGTAGTTATGCAACCTCCTTAAAATGCATGCGACAGTTGGTTTTCATTCTTTTTCTATGTCAAAAGCATTGTATGATTATAAAAGCTTAGGTCAGATGTTTTCTCCATGCTTTTGAATCCTTGATTCACATGGATGGTTAGCTTAGGTGTTTGTTAAATAAGCATATTTTGTCATATAGATAAATATGCATGCCTTGGGCTGGGAAAATAATCAAGCTTTAAATGCTCCAGTCCACTTCTAGCATACAGTTCCATGTATGGCTATCTTGATGATATGCTTAGCTAAATTGACTTTTAGCTGTGTATGTTTTATTCAATACTGCATACGTTTTGTCATCCTTCTCAAAAGAGATTGCTACTAAGTTGCATTTCATAATGGAAGCTTATCAATGCCATGCATGTGAATTTATGAATTATGTGTCCAATTTAAATGAGTTTTCTTCACTCCAAAAACACTTCCCATTTTTGTAGGTGAAAAAGATGGCACTATATGCTGCCAGCGCTGCTGTAACTGAAGCCAGAAATCTGACTTCTTGGGTAACTGAAGCCAAAAATCTGACTTCTTGAGTAAGACCAATTTTGCCATAGGCCTCATTAACTGTTGCCAACCCTTTTTTGTTTTGTTGCTGGGAAGCCATGATTTGGGAGATCAATATATTTTGTAGATGTCTTTCTTGCTATGTCCATTTGTCTACTGTAGTGAAATAAAGTATGCAGGTTTCTTAAGGCCTTGGTAGTTGCAAACTTTGATGTAAATTGAACCCGCTTTGACATTTTAAAATCTGACAGATTTAGGATCATATAGTAGAGAGATGTAATATTACAGTTACCCTAATAACCATGATAAAGTCAATTGAGTACATTGAAGCACAACACTACTGATGCAAAAATCTACGTAAAATGGTGCTATTTTGGAAAGGTGCTATGTAGTCTCAAAAAATGAAAATGATATGCAGAAGATATAGATGACTCTTACTAAGCTATAGAATATGTTTCTTCCATCGTTGGATGGCTTTCATAGTGTGATAAAGACTGCAGTTCTTATATTATGGTAGTTGAACATTCAAGGTGCCAGTTTAAATCTATCATCAAGTTATTTGTATTTTTCAAAAGAGGGAGGGGGACACCATTGAAGTTGAAGTTCAAAAAACTCCAACTGAAGAGAATGAAGAGACGTGGCTGCCTTCACAGAATAAACGAAGGCACCAAGCCATCATAACTGAGATACACAGACCTTCCAAGTTACACATCAGCTAGAGAGCTCAATGACCTTCCAAGTTCCAAGACCTTCCATACACAGACCTAGCATGTTTATATTAGTACAGTGACAAATAGTGATAAAGAGTCATCATATAACGTTGTTCATGATCTTTTTTGATGATGCAAGTCAAATTTTAACAAAAACACCGACCCAGCATTTTGAGGATGGCTTTGATGCTGCAGTAGTAACACCTGTTTTGATGCGGTGAATATATCATCAGGTGGTTCTCTTTTTTCTCATCTACTATATGATATGTATTTTTTATAGTCTTGTACTAGTTCTGTTCATTTCATCAAATACAAACGTGAAAGCCCAAGAGCTTCATTTTAAATGAAGGTTGCTTTGTGTAGAAGATGATAGTTGTTGAATGTGTAGTCCCCCTTCTTCTTCGAGTTTGTTTGTCTTCGCCGTTTCGAAGTGTGGGTGCATTTTTCACTCCAATCATAGTTTCAAACGCGACATTACCACAGGCAAATAATACCTCCTTTTTTGTGTGGTAGAATTGTAGGTCCAGTGGATGGATAAGTCCATCTTTTGGATACTGTAGAAAACAAGCCATCTATCACTTCAGAGGTTTGAACCCCTAGTGTTCAAGAGGGAGGGGGCATCCCTCTTATCACTGAGGCAGCATCTCCTCCAGTTCTTTCAAGAGGCATATATACATTTTCTAATCTTTTTTCACCTTCTCACTCTAGCTCATGAACACCACTCAAATCCATGAGTTATAAAACACGCCGCCATCAAGGGTTTAGTGAGTTAATATAAAATAACATCGTTTCTATATTTTTTCAAATTAAAATAATATTATTTGGAGAAAAAAAAATCAATCTATACCTTACTAAGTGTTGACCGCGGCAACTGGATTTGACCAGATCAATTCTTATCTAATTTGACATTAAACTCTACTAAGTCTATTAAGTTGATATGTCAGATTAAACCGGTTTTAATAACACCATTCAAATAGAATGAAATATATATTTTTAAAGATATATCTCAAACAACAATGATATTGTCACGTGAAAGTTTTAGTTTATAGTAATGAAATATAAGGAAGAATTATATGCTTGAGGAACAAAATGGAATTGTTGGGATTACTCCCAACAGTACTTAGATTCAAGCAACTTGCAGAAAGATTGCAAGAGAAAAGAAAAAGGAAATCTGAATAAGCTGTTTCAATTCAAGAAATCGAAATTCCAAAAGGTGTAAAGGAAACATCATCCATTCTATCTTCATGAATCAAAGGATTATACTTTTCACCTAAAAGGTGGCGGTGGCAAAGAAGAAGATCTGGCAACTATATTATTTGATTAATTGACAGATACAAAGTCAAATCAACCAATTTTGTTTCACAGGGACTTATTTGCTGACTGGATAAAACTACAGGAGCTAAATTGATAGATTTCCCATAAATATATAAAGGTAAAATTACAAGCAGATAATCCTAGAAGGTATTTCCTTTTAGCCCAATCAATCTCCCCCTATTTCTCCTTTTAATTTTAAATTCTATTTATAATAACTACAAAAATTATTCACCAAAAAGAAAAAAAAAGAAAAAATCTCCACCTAGCCAAGATACCCAAAAAAATCTAAGACATGCCCATTTCAATTCACACCAAATTATCCAAATGCCCTCTATCAATTTCCAATCTTGACCACTCCACAAATCCTAATTTCCCCTTCTCTGTTGCCCCTTCATTTCTATCTTCTGCAGCAAAATTCTCCATATACATGATAATTTGAAAATCCAAAGCATACCCACTTCAATACACACCAAATTATCCAAAGTCCCTCTGCAAATTTCCAATCTTGACTATTCTACGAACCCTTAATTTCTGTACTCTCTTTAGCTTGATTTTCCCTAACTTTCCTGGGAAAGTTCCATCACCATGGCTTTTGCTGCAGTTAGATGCAAACCCACTAAAGTAACTGCTTCTCAATTCAGATACTTCATGTTCAATTACATGCATGTGGGCAGTCGCTTGTCTAGCTCTCACTGTGCTAAAAAAATTGCAACATGGGATGACCATTTTGCAAATACTCCTTATCACTTCACTTCTTTCAAGCCCGTTTCACTTCGTGGGGAATTTGTTGAAAAGAGTACTCAATTGTTGGAAAATATGAGAAGTAGTAGCAGTAGTTCTGATAGAAATTGGAGAGAGACAGTGAGTTGTAATAGTGGTGGCGGGTCTAATTATGGGGACCCACCAGAGGTGTGGCAACCACCTGGTGATGGTGTTGCAAAGATGAGGGTGAGTGATGGAGGCGGGGATTTCAAGGTATGGAGTAGAGGTGGGTCTGGTTCAAAGGATGGGTACTGGGGTGGGTCAAATCTGGGGAGTAGTTTTCCAACACCGAAAGAGATTTGTAAGGCACTTGATAACTTTGTTATTGGACAACGGAGAGCTAAGAAGGTGAGGTTTCTTTATTTTGGTTTGGCATTTATTTTTTTGGAGTGATTTTTATGTTTGTGGAAGTGAAAAATGCTTTGTTTTTGCTCTTAGATGCAATAGAAGTAGCTTTCAAATCAGTGCCACTGTACTTTTTGGTTATGGCGGCTAAAAATTGAGTTTGAAGTAGTTTAGGAATTAAAAGGCTGTCTTTGGATTTGTTTTGTCTGTGCCATTGTAGTTTTGGTTATGGTGGCTAAAAATTGAGTTTGAAGTAGTTTTGGAAGAAAAAGGCTGTCTTTGGATTGTTTAATATCTTTCATTAGTTCGAGTTTTACATGTCATATTTTGTTCATGCTTCCTTGCTTTAATGGAATTTCTTGAGACAGCCTTTTATGGGGCAATGGTCATGGCAATATAAAAAGGATACATGTTGCCATTACTGTCATTTTTTTTTAAAGTGAAGAAGGGAAAACTATCTGTATTTTGAATTTTGTCTTATTGTTTATAGGAGTTCAGTATGCATGTATACAATGGACAACCCATTTGCACTCCTATGCTTGCATGCCATTTTGTGTCATTTCAGTATTGTCTACGTCCTTCTCTTCTCTTTTTCTAATTTTGTTCCTTGAACAGGTGCTCTCAGTTGCTGTTTACAATCATTACAAGAGAATCTATCTAGAGTCTGTTAAAAAATGGTTAGTTTTATTCCTTAGACCGCCTTGTGTGTTTGGCCTTAGTTTCATTGGTAGCTCCAGAGCTAGTGAATAGCAGCGAACTGTAATGACAATAGAGGTTTTATTTGATAAGAAACTAACCTTTTCTATATTCCTGAGAAAGAAGGGAGAAAAGAAAACAAACATATAATCTTCTTGTTTGCGATCTTATGTGTTGATTAGGTCAACATCATAGTATGCACACAAGCTGCAACAGTATTCGATATGTGCAATTAACATTATCAATTGAATGACTCCATTTTCGTACTGTTTATTGTCTTCTTTTCAATTCTATAAAAAATAGTGTCATTGTTGCATCTTTTCTTCCTTTTCCCTGTCACATTTACGAAATGGTTTCTATGTACTCCCCTTGCCTTTGGCCATGGCTTGTACCAGACTTCACCATACAATAAGCAAGGTATCAAACTTGACTATCCTCTTTGGGGACATTGGTGCTGGATAGTCTATAGGATCATGGGGTCAGTACGTGATAGCCAGGTCATGTTTTGTACAGACATGAGCTGTAATGTTGTTATTCATCATGCTTATTATGAGAGTGTCTGATTTAACATGCTTAGCACAACTTGGGGAGTTAGGTGCGACCCAGATTCAGGTCTGATTTAACATGCTTAGTACAACTTGGGGAGTTAGGTGTGACAAAAATTCAGCTAATGAAAAAGCAGATACAACTCATGTTGGTTTCCATGTACTCCCCTTGCCGTTGGCCATGGCATGTACCAGACCTTTTACCATACAATAAGCAAGTTATCAAACTTGACTATCCCCTTTGGGGACATTAGTGCTGGATAGTCTATTGGATCATGGGGTCAGTACTAGATAGCTAGGTCATGTTTTGTGCCGACATGAATTGTAATTTTTTTAATTCATTATGCTTGTTATGAGAACTATCTGATTTAACATGCTTGGTACAACGTGGGGAGTTAGGTCCAACACAGATTCAGGCAATGAAAAAGCAGATATCATGGATGATGACGGAGTTGAACTTGAGAAAAGTAACATTCTTCTAATGGGGCCAACAGGTTCAGGTAATTTGTCACTAACCATATTCTGATTGTTCAATGTTCTTGAACACTGCTTTTTTTATGTCGCAAGAATTGATTTGTAGTCACTTCTAAATGGTAATAGTAACAAGGTCTGAGGAGAAACCTAGCAATCTAGAGTTGTTCTTGTGCTATGATTTTTCTTCTCTGTTCATGTGTTTACATGTTATATTGACTGATAATATCTGTTATAGACGATGGTCCTACATGCATGGATAAAGGTCAATAGCTACTGATGATTATTCTGGTCATGGAAACTTGTGTCAAGGTTTTAATTGTGCTTCTTTTTGTGATGTTGTTTTAATTTTTTTCTCAATTGACGCCAAAGGTTTGACTGAACGTTAAAAGAAAGATGCTTTTATTCTTTTTCCACTCCTTTTTACTACAGAAGAATTAGTACTGCTTCCTTCAATGTTCCTTTGGTCTTGTTTTCATCCTAAATATAAATTGTGGGATAAAATAGAATTTCTATTAAATTGATTGTTTTAGACACTGTTAGTTACTGGTCTCACTTTACCGTTTTTGATTCATTTCAAGGACAGGGAAGACATTACTTGCCAAAACCTTGGCACGGTTTGTGAATGTTCCCTTCGTTATTGCAGATGCAACTACTTTGACTCAGGCAAGTTGGTGATTTCCATTACTTTAGTTGTTGACCTCTTATGAACTTTATTTCTTACTTTTTTCTCTCAACTTCAAATGGATTTTATTAGATGGTTGAACAGCTATGCAATAAGCAGCTAAGTTTGATTCTGTTGAGGGATGGTCATTAGAATTTCTTTTGTTAGAAGCTTGCTTATCATATAAGGTTTTCTTTAAAAGTTAATTCATTTACCCAACTCACATCCAGATTAGCTGTGTACTGCTAAGTATTCTGCCTCAGCATGTATGTTTCTGGATTGGTGCAAAAAACTACATTAATTTTGATGCTTTTGAAATCAAATGGGCACATTTCTTTAGAGAGACAAGCACGATCATATTGCTTTTACATCTGAGATAGGATGTTCATGTTTGGTTTTTTCTCTGTTTTGTGTTTTTTTTTTTCACATTAGTTGCTAATGTATGCGTATTAGAAAATCTTGTTAGGGAAGGTGATTAAGTTTCCATGAAATGTTATGTGCAGGCAGGATATGTTGGGGAGGATGTGGAGTCAATATTATACAAACTACTGACGGTGAGTTCTCAAAAAACCTCATTTATATTCTGTTTCAAGGACCTCTGCATGGGAAAAGCTGTTACCCTTCATCGTTATAAATGCCCAGTGCCATTTTGGTTGTGTTTCATTAACCTGTTGCTTGCCTGGCTTGTCTTAGATTCTTAGCCTACTCTCTCAAAACTTATGAACTGGTATCCTTGTGATTTTCTGATTCAATGTGGATATATGCTAAACTGTCTTGGTATATGGTTTTGATTTTGCCTGAGACTGATTTTCATATTTTAACTGTTTTTTTCTTCATTGGGAGAGGGAAAAATTGAGCATTCTTTGTATGAGCAATCGTTATTGCTTATGGTCCTTTGATCCCTGGCAACTAAAAATTTCTGCTTGGAAAAATACATATCATGATATAGTTGGCACTTGATGATTATAAACTTCTTTTTGCTTGGCATGTTTAAATTTTAAGTGGAGCATCAGTACCAAAAAGATGGCTCTGCTGCACCACTTGTACTCTGTATTATCTTGCCTGCTGTGAATGAACAAGTAACCATTTCCTTTCTTCATATCTCAGGCTGCTGACTATAATGTGGCAGCTGCTCAGCAGGGCATCATTTACATTGATGAAATTGACAAGATCACGAAAAAGGTTATGTCCACCATTTTTCCATCAATATTTTCATCTTTATTTCTTTTCCTTCAAAAATTATGTTCGCCTTTTAACATAATTTCTACGTCTTCCGCCTTTTCATTAAGCAGGCTGAGAGTGTTAACATTAGCAGAGATGTGTCAGGAGAGGGTGTTCAGCAAGCATTATTGAAAATGCTTGAAGGAACAGTAAGTGTTTCTGCCAACAGTTGTTGGAAAAGATTGATTAAGAATCACTTGTAACTCTATCAGCACAATTCTATTACCATGTTGCTAAGGAATTAGTTAGATGATCCATCTGTACCCTTAGTTATTATACATGGAAAGATTTGCTTGTTGTAGTGTTAACTTTTATTTGGTTATCTTTTTACAATCGTATGTTTACAGCCATGGTTTTTTTCCGATGTAGATAGTCAATGTTCCAGAGAAGGGAGCTCGGAAGCATCCTAGAGGTGACAATATTCAGGTAGATACCACATCGCATGGTTTGTAACACATGCATCTGACTGGTTCATGAATTATCTACATAATATTATGCATGTGTTTTGTTAACCTTAAAATTCCTGACAACTATAGACATGGTCAAGTCTTTATGTGACCCTGAAAAGTGAGCTGCTGCAGTTGCATTTTTTCTTGATATTTTATAATCCATTTTTTTAACAGATCGACACCAAGGATATTCTTTTTATATGTGGTGGTGCCTTTATTGATTTGGAGAAGACCATTTCTGAGAGGTTTTACATACACACTATTTTTTTTTTTGTGGTAAAATATATGAATCCTTTCTTGGAAAGGGAAATTTAAGTGAATATTTATGGCAGGCGCCAAGATTCTTCTATAGGGTTTGGTGCACCAGTGCGCGCAAACATGAGGACAGGTGGTGTTACGAGTACTGCTGTGACATCATCTTTATTGGAGACTGTAAGTGAAAACTGGTCTTCAATTAGCAACAGCTTTTATGGTTCCCCTTTTGTTTTTTTATGCAACTACCAGTGTTTGTCTTTGCTACTAACAGCTTTTAGATAATCACATGTTATATGAACTGAAATCTTTACCAGGCTGAAAGCAGCGATCTTGTTTCGTATGGTTTGATACCTGAATTTGTTGGAAGATTTCCCATCCTTGTCAGTTTAGCAGCTCTCACTGAGGATCAACTTGTCCAGGTATATATAGTTGAAATGTTCTGTCTGATAAATTCAATATATGTTTTCTTCTCTTTGATGATTCTACGTTTCTGATTGAATTGTGAATTTCTTCTCTTTAATGATTCTATGTTTCTGATTGAATCATGGAGTGATTTGAAATTGTTTGATGTCGTGGATTACAATCCTAGACTTCAACCCTGTACCATTGTTTGCATTTAAACCAGCTTGGTGGAAATGAAGTAATTGATGTACTTGGTCTAAATATGCTTGTAAAAAGTTTTATTGTTGTTTATTTGGTCTTCTCTGTCACTCCTCACTGGAAATAATGTCCTGTAGGTTCTGACAGAACCAAAGAATGCCCTTGGGAAGCAATATAAGAAGTTGTTCCAAATGAATGATGTAAGTGTTCTTCCCAAGACACCCTCTTTTTTAGATGCTTTCTTGGTGAAACCTTGTAGTTTTAATGAATTTGTTGGTTATTCTCTTTCAATTTGCTAGGCCAGTAAGCATCTTTAGTTTTAAAGCCATCTAATTCATTTCCCCCCCTCAGGTCAAGCTACATGTCACGGAAAATGCTTTGAGATCAATTGCTAGAAAAGCAATAACCAAAAATACTGGGGCTCGGGCCTTGCGGTCCATATTAGAGAACATCTTGATGGATTCCATGTATGAGGTATAGCATTTCTTGCCCCAGTGTATTTTTTTTTTTAAATTCCCAATTCTAGTCCAAAGTTTATATTATGAGAAGAAGCCTCCCTCGGTATATTTGAAAGATGGACTTATAATCGTATTTAAGTCTCTTCCAGTTCCGAGCTTCTTCCTTTTGGATTGACCTGCTGTAAACCGAATTTATTGGATTCGTCCATGTGCCAATGGCTCATGAGGCACTTACCTCCAATCCAGAGGTGGTCCAGGTTAATATGCCATTATCTTTGCATTGACGAGAAGGGAGTTCATCCACGGGGTGGGGTAAGTATAACTTTCTCAAGGGCCAATGGAAAAAGAAAGAGCCAGACAGAATAAAAACCTCATAGATGATTGGCAACAACACTATTTTACCACGAGGTGTCCTGGTTTTTGCATTTAGGTTAGGCATCCCCCGGCTTAATCTTACTAAGTGTCCTGTGAGAACCTGAAACAAAGCTCTGAACACTTTTGGTTCAACTTGATTGTGCTGTTTATTAACTGTGGATGCCTCTGCTATCTGATAATTCAGAAAATGGTAGCTAAATTGACATTTTCAGATAATTCAATTTCTGCCTCTTAAATTGTGCAGATTCCTGATGTTAGAACGGGGGATGATATTATAGATGCCGTTGTAGTTGATGAAGTGGCTATTGGATCTGAGGAACGCAGCGTTGGAGCCAAAATCCTCTATGGAAGGGGTGCGTTGGATCACTATCTTTCCAAAGAAAAATTAAAGTGTTCCAAGGTGCATATTAATCTCTTTGCATGCATCCCTAGAAAATAATCCTTCTTCATGATCCTTGTCCATAATGTTTTTGGCTAATCGGTTGATCTCTTAACATAGAAAACCATGGAGGGTTCTGATGGAGAACCAGAGGTGGAATCAGAGCTTCCTTCGATAGTTGCCAGCATGTAATTTACTGGTGAATGGTATTTGTAGCCTCTTCCCACCACATCGCTGTACATAATAAGCTCACATTAATTTAATAAATTTAAATTCTGTATACGTGTTATAATTCCTCAAAAACTGTGCAGTTGCCCAACCACTGTGTTCAGAATTTTAATATTTTGTACTATATATACAAATCAGCCGAAGATGATCAAGTTGTCCCATCCCATTTCTCAGCATGATTTTCTGGGAGAATTAAATTATTGCTCTGACACTTTCAGTTGTTTTTATATTGCTTGCTTAAGACCAACATTATTTGCTGCATAGAACTTGCCATAGGATTGTGGTTAAAGTTCTCAGCAAATCTTTTGTGGCAGGTCCTACAACTGTGGGGTGTCCCTCATCACCTCCGACTCCATAAAATAGGAGGCATGTTCAAGCAGTATAGATTTATTGATGTTTTTACCTGCACAATTCAATCAGCACCTATGCTCTATGACCTTTGATAGGGCAGAACTGCACTTTTGACAATAGGTAATCAGCATGTAGAGTTACTTTTTAGGAACTTTTGATGCTTGAACAATGTGACATTTTCTGAGCTTGTCTTTCTTTTATCCTAATGATAAATCAAGCATTATTGAGTCAAAACCTTCAAGGAAAATGGAAATTGGAGGAAAGTAGGTCTCCGATATCTTTTTGATGACTTATATTGTTATCTATATCGATCGATTGCGTAAGGCACGATCGATCGATTGTGCAAGGCGTAAGGCACACGATAGCAACAAAACTGGGGAAAGTATACAGAAAATACGATTCTTTTCTGTCAACGTATTGCTGAGTTCAACACTATGCAAGAAAGAAAGCAAAACATCCTGACATCAGTTCTGCCATTTGGAAGTGAGACTGCAGGTTCCAATAGACTGCAGGTTCCAACAGAACCGGGAAAAGCATACAGAAAGGACAGTTCTTTTCTGTCAGCTTATTGCTGAGTTCAACATTATGCAAGAAAGAAAGCAAAACATCCTGACATCAGTTCTGCCATTTGCAAGTGAGACTGCAGGTTCCAATTATCAGTAGTTGATCTATTCAAAACTTTACTTGATATTTGTTAAAAAAAATATCAAAACAACACAACCATGGTTAAAAGAACAAACCAAACCATGTGGCATCATTAAACACCATGATCATATAAAGTTATATACTGAAGAATAATGCTAATTTTACACATATTTTACTGAAATCTGTTGTTAATATTTTTTTATCCTTGTTTCAACGATCCTACAATTTCATAGCTGAGATCTTTTTGAGAAGTGATTTTGAAAAAGATTTTCGAGAAAATCACATTATTTATTCTGAGATTTATTACTTAAATAGATAAAATTACATTGTTAATTCAGAACTTTTCGTTTGGCTATGATAATTGATCACATTATGAGGATGCCGAATTTGTTTAGCAGTTCAGGATATGATTTTATCTACCTCTTAATATTTAACCTAACAAAAGTTATAACATTTTTTTTAGTAATTATCGATAATTACTCCTAAAAAAAAATAGATATAAAGCAGAGAGGAATAGAATGAAAGAAGATTAAAAAAAAATATTTTTGAGTTTAAATAAAAATATTTTTATATTGTTTTTAGACGGGATATGATTTCCTCTTATTTTTTTTATTTTTTTCTCTAAACTTATGATTTACAAGTTAATAATTTTAAAACAATTGACTTGTTCTTTTACAAAATACATTGAACATAAAAATATAAGATTAAATGGAATAAAAAATTATTTTGTTTTATAGAAAAAAAAAAGTACTAGTTTAATAAAAAAAATTGAAATCACTTTTAAAAGATTTTACCCCGTAAATCTCATGTATTAAATAAATAGATTTACTAGTTAATTCTATAAATTCATTAGTCGAAAATTTTAAATTTAAAAAAAATCCGTGAAAAAATAGATTTAAATAGTTGCATTAATTCTTTTTTATCTGTTTAACAGTTATTTTGTTCTGTAATGTTCAAAAAGTTTTTTTAATTTATGTTGTTAATTTCCAAATGAAAATAGGTTTAAAATGTTGTTAAGTAACGTCCCTTTCAATTTATCAACAAAATCACCGTAATTAAAAAAGATAAACAAATATTAAGCCTCTAACAACAATTAGATCTTTAATCCAACTCTCTTAATTTCAAATCCAACGGTCATCCTTCTTTCTCGCCTCAACAAAACCATGGAAGAGAGAGAGAGAGAGAGAGAGAGCCGGCCAGGAAAAGAATTTTTTTTTTTTTTGAGAGAGAGAGGGGGATTCTGAGGAACCAAACAAGCCTCTGTCTCTCTCTCTCAAAACTTTCTCAAGAAAACTAAAAAGCTCGAAACTTTAGATATAAGTAAGAAAAATAGCAAGTGCCTATTATTGAAAATCCAATCTTTTCAACTGGGTTGTGTCTCAATATTGAATATTTGCCATTGTAGGGTTTTTTGGGTAAAATTTGCGTTGTAATGGAGTTTGATAACATTGAATGCGTGTCATCATCAGATGGACTTGATGAGGATGAGATCCATCACCATAATTTACAACACCACCTACATCAATTTGCATCATCAAAGCCTCACAATGTAAACAACCACAACAACGGTAATACCATTGTTGTTGGGGGTCCTACTGCGATTGCTCCTGCAACTAGTGTTCATGAGCTGCTAGAATGTCCTGTTTGTACCAATTCTATGTACCCACCAATCCATCAGGTTTGTTCTTTGACGTGTTTAATTTGTTATGAAAATGTAATCTTTGCGGTTTGAGTTCATCTGTTCTTGTTTGCTTGCTTTCTTTTTTGATGTTTTTGTTAATTTTGATTGGTGTATGATGGATTTCGGTGGATTTGCATAATTGAGTTTAAGGACACTGGTGATTTCACGTGGATGGTGATTTCACGTGGATGGTGATGATGAGTTGTTTTAGAGTTGATGGTTATTGAATTGAACATGTTTTTGGACAGTTTTAGTGAGAAAACAGTTTTGGAATTTTTGGTGAGGTGATTTGGATGGATTAGTTCTGAATTTGAGTGCATGTGAGGAAGTTTGTCTAGACTAAAACTGTGTGATGGCTTTGTGAGATTTGCTAGGCGATGATCTTCTCATGGTTATTTTCGAGCATTCCTGAAGCTGAGTCATTACAATCCATGAGATCCTTGATCCATTTTTCAGAAGATAATGCTTTTGCCTGGAGTGACATCTTAATTTTCCTATGTTAGGATTGTTGCTTTCTTACGTCAATTAATTGTTTGTATCAATGGCAACATAAGCTGTCAATTACTATATCTGCTTTGGAATTGATGAGAATTTCGTATTTGGTTATGTTGTCTGGAGAACACACTACACTTCTTTTTTGACTTCATATGTGATTCTTTCTTGTTGAGGGTTTCTTTTCTGGAATTAGACATTGATTTGTTGAAGCAGTGATGGCTCACCTGTGCTTCTGTTGCTAAACTGCAAGTTAAGGGCGTGATAGATCTATTTCGCTGTTATATAGTTTAAGTATCCAGCTTTATCTTTCCCTGCTGCATTTTCATGATGACTTGTCATCTTCTTATCTAGTTCACCCTGTTCACTTCTTGGCCTTGTTCAGTTTTCTTGCCTCTATACTGAACTTTCTCTTGTTAATCTTGGAGGAGAATGCTAATATAGCTGTGTTTGCTAAAATGTGCTTACAAACCCACATTAGGAAATGGATTTTGAATGTCACTTCCCTTGCAGTGTCACAATGGGCACACGCTATGTTCCACCTGTAAAACAAGGGTACAAAATCGCTGCCCTACTTGCAGGCAGGAGCTTGGAGACATTAGGTGTTTAGCCCTAGAGAAGGTGGCTGAGTCACTGGAATTTCCTTGCAAATTTTACAACTTGGGGTGCCCGGAGATATTTCCATATTACAGCAAGCTCAAGCATGAGGCAATTTGCAACTTCAGACCATATAATTGCCCCTATGCTGGATCAGAATGCTCTGTTGTTGGAGATATTCCTTTCCTGGTTGCGCATCTAAGGGATGATCACAAGGTGGACATGCATACAGGATGCACTTTCAACCATCGCTATGTGAAATCTAATCCCCGTGAAGTGGAGAATGCCACTTGGATGTTGACGGTAATTCTAGCATTGCTTTATATGTTCTTTAACCAGTTTTGCATGTAGAACAATTTTACAAGTCATGGTTAATATGTTATAGAATATTTCTCTAACTGGGGGGTGCTGGCATGTGGAACTTGAAGCCAACTTATGCCCTCTCTGCTAAACCTTAGTTCCAAACCAGTTGGAGTAAACATCATTAGCGTTTCAAAAAAGTAATTGAAACAGTTGACAAGCCATCCAATGAAAGGAGTTCTATAAAAACTTTTCCAGTTATTGATGAAAAGAAACTGAATTTGGATCCCTGCCATATAAGATGCAACTAGTTTTACACTGGCTGTCAACCTCCCATATTCAGATCCTTGCACAAAGAAAGATTTGTTGAAGCTAGTTGAACTAAATTAGTCTGCAGGCTTTTCCTCCTGCTTGTAGTTTGGTATTGAGTATTGACACTTGGATTTTACTTCCTCCCCAAAATATCAGAAGAAAAGAAAGGAAGGGAGTAACTATGGCTGTCAGTGTGATACGGAGAACTCAATTTGCTTAACTGTGTAGCCTATATGGGGATAGGATATGGAGAGTAACGAGAGTCATTGACTTTCATTTGATTTTTGTCTGTGCTCATGTGAGTTCAGCAACCTCGACTTGCATTTTTCCTGGATTTCGCCATGACCTTCATATTTGTTATAGAATTTATTTTCAATAGTCACTAATGGATTGTGCACATTCTTTATTTGCTCCCCTGAATCTGAATGGATGGCTTGCTGCTCTTTTTTTTTTGTCAGGTCTTCCATTGTTTTGGTCAGTACTTCTGCCTTCACTTTGAAGCTTTCCAGCTTGGCATGGCCCCTGTTTATATGGCATTCCTCCGTTTCATGGGTGATGAGACTGAGGCTCGGAATTATACCTACAGCCTTGAGGTCGGGGGACATGGCAGGAAACTGACATGGGAGGGCACCCCGCAAAGTGTTCGAGATAGCCACCGGAAAGTCAGGGATAGTCATGATGGTCTCATTATTCAACGCAACATGGCACTTTTCTTCTCTGGTGGGGATAGGAAGGAGCTGAAGCTAAGAGTTACCGGGAGGATATGGAAGGAACAACAAAATCCAGAAACTGGAGTGTGTATACCCAACCTTTGTAGCTAAGGCAAAGTGATTTTGAAGACATTTACACTATTTGTGTGTTTGGGACTGTTGCGTGTTGTCCCAACCTCTTCCACCCTTCTCTCACATGCTGTAATGGATTGAATTAATGAAATTCCCCATTGTTTTTTTTTTAAATAAAATTGTATAATAAACAGCCGTTCTTCCATGAACTTTTGCTTGATAGTACAAAAAATAGGCTTTCAAGTTAGACTGGATGAGGTCAATTACAGGATCTAAAGACTATCCTAATAAGATAATTTTTTATACCACTCAGAGTAAAAGCTGCCTATCAGGTTTAATTATGGACATTAAGGTTTCGTTGGGAAGCAACTGGCAATACACCCTTACTCCTAAGCTCCGCGAGGGGAATTCTTAAGCAGACCTGCTGGCACTGCTATGTTCTCAGTGCCAGGGAAATTGTGTTATCTGGGTTTCACCTCCTCCAGGTTTGCGTCAGCTTCTCCAAGCAGATAGCATGGGTTTTTTCCTCTTTTATTGAACCAGCAGAGGAAAAAATCAAGCGTGTGTACTTAACTATCGTCGTTCTCCTATACTATATATGTTCAGGTTTTTTTATTATTTGAAGACGAGATCATGAGTCTGACTAATTGCAGTAGAAGACTATTTCTGGATATTATATGCAAATGGGTGAGAGATGCTTTTATATTTTTTGTGTAAATGTAAGTGGCCATTGTCGACAGTCTCAAAATTTTGTTTTAGCATAGCTTAATAATTACCAAGTCAAGAATTGTATTTTGGCTTGTCTGTTTCCTGCACTCATCCACAGTTGCGTTGGAAAAGTACACCTCCTTCCCTCTCCCTCTTTCTCCCATTTTTAATGCTAAAATTCGAGTTGATTTTTTTTATGATTTTAATGTTTTAATATCAAAAATTTATTTATCTATATTTTTAAATTAAAAACACACGAGTATTTAACTAAGTATTTCCTTCTGTTTCTGAAGAAGTGCTGTTGGAATCCGGCAAAGAAGTTCCAGCCCAGAAGAGAGAAGAATAACGATGAGTCCATGACAGGCAGACCAAGCTGTCCTGCAAACTAATTGGTCTTGGCCTTCACTTTCTAAATACGGGAGGAACAGATAGGAAGAAAGCAGAAATGAGTTGTTCTCTTGACAGACAGAGAAAACTGAAATCAAACCTCCTCTCAAGAACTAGCTACGGTCTTTAAATACAATAAAAATGCTATGCATTTTGCACCAAATTCTCTGCAGAGAAAATCCTCCCATCGAAGATTTATCTCCCCCGAATTCCTTTCTTTCACATTTGATAACTCGTGAAGCTTTTTTGATGGGGTTTGTGCCAGCAAAAGGCTCCATGAGGTCGATCCAAAACTTCATGGTGATGCTGCTCATTGTTGTCATGGCTTTCATAGGAAATGCCATGGGCCAAGCCCCTCCAGCACCAAAAAACCAGACACAGCCTGTTTCCATATGTTGTATGAAGCTATTCAAATTTATTGCAATTGGATCATGTTGTGGCGTAGGTGAAGGAGAACCTTAGGTTCCTTATAATCACATTTCAAGTATAGTATGCCCTCCCTCCCTAGTGTTGGTACTTGTAATTTTAAAGAAACAATTGATATATATATATAATCGTCGGTGTTCGGGTTAGTTTATGCGTACCTCATCTAATTTTCCGAGGCCCTGAAGTTAACGATCATGTAAACCTCTAGTGGTCCTGGGGTTTGTACAATTCAAACTGGTGATCTCTAGAGAGCAAACTTAAGGCCTTACCAGTTGAACTTCACCCCTCGGGATTGAAACAATTGATAATTGCTAAGAAGTGTGGTGTAAGAAGATATTGTTTTATTATTTAGGGTGTTTAAGGGGTTGTTTCGAAGTGTAGTAGTTGTTGGTTGTTTTTCAAAGTGTTTTTAATTCAAAAATATATTAAAATAATATTTTTTTAAAAAAAAATTGACATTGACACATCAAAATTAAAATGATCTAAAAACATAAAAAAATTAATAAAAAAAATTAATTTTTTTGTGAAATGTTATTTGGGACGCGTTCTTAAACAGCACCTAAATAAAACATCAATCAACCCTACATTAATGTTCAAGTTCTGGATTTTTTTAATTATTTGTCCAATTACTTCCTACAAGATTATATCTTTCCTAATTGAATTTTAAACAGATTGATTTAGATTGATGCAAACACATAAAGAAAATAAAACATATATGCAAAGTACATGGAAAAATGCAATGGATCAAGATCGGGCCTAGCCGATATGCCCCTTGTTTTGGTTTGGATTTTAAAAATAGTAAATTTAGAATTGTTCCCGGTCAATCTAGTGGATTAATCCATGATCTACTCAATCCAGTGAAAACCTAGTTTAACCTCTCTTTTTTTAAATGACATTGTTTTAAATTGAAACAACTTATTGATAAACATGGATCAAATTCCACTAGTGTGGAACCCTTCTAGATCACCAATTTTGCCAAGGAAAAAGATAAATGATGGGGAATAACCTAAAAATAGGTTACCATTAACAGTTAATAAGAAAAGCATAGTGAAATGTAGGTATTTCAAGAGATAAGAATTACTAAGCAGTCCTTATACGTGTTCCGAGTCATGTAAAAAATTATTCATCTGGTAATCGAAGAATTTGAGATTCAATCACTGTGAATTTTGGGATAGTAAAAATTAACAATGTTGCCCACGAGAAATTATTCAATCATCAGTTCATGATAGCACAATAGAGAAATTGTTCAAAAATAATGACAAGTTAATTATTATATTTATTAAAAAAAAACATCTTAGTTCATCGTAGTTAAATTCCATATAATTATTTGCATGTCTAAATTGGTTTCTATCAATTCGTCCCCCCCCCCCACAATATTTTTTGGTACAACTCATCCATGATATAAAAAAAAATATTAACAAGTTCTCACTTGAAAGCATTTCCTCATAATCATCATGCCTTGGAATACAGTTGATTTTTGTTCTCAAGTGAGGCTCAAAATAGTCTAGATAAATATTGAGATCTCTTTAACAATATAAGCCTTGTATACTGAAGCCTCGACATGCGCCTTGTATTTTACTTTTCCCTTAAGGTTAAACATAGTCCTTTAAAGATCAAAAACCTAGTCGCGTCTGCATTTGGTTCTTCATCTACGATTGAACATTCACTTGTATAACCCTGATTCATTGTCATCTACAACTTCATGCACATTGTTAGAACTAGAAGTTGAACTAACCATCCTTTCTACCATAGTCTCGTAATGAAAATATAGTTCTCCGTGTGTAAACCAACACAAGTATTTTTTCATGAATCATTTTTGTAGAAGATGCATCGTTACAACATCTGGATTAAGAAACTTTTTATTTTTATACCTCTTACATGGACATCTAATATTGTCTCCACTAATATTTCTCGGATTCAATAGTGTGCAATTAATAAAACCCTCAACCCCATTACAATAATCCATCATACGCAACCCTTCGGGTGAAACTCGATACATTCAAGAATGATCATCCATTACATAAATCAAACCTATCTAGAATATTGATGGCAACATGTATTAATTAATTATGTGAACTAAATAAATTAGCTAATATTGGTTTAACTCAAACTTATTCAATCTATTTTAATAGTACTTTTAAATCATTATCAATTTTATAAGAAAATTCAAATTCCTCGACATTTACTGAAACTTTCAATTTAACAATAAAATTGATAAAATATAAAACACAACCATTAAATAAGGCATTATTTATTTTATTACAAAACACTTAAGTCACAAAATCAAAATCAATTTCATCAAATTGCAAATAAATATAATTTTTCAAAATCTCAAACAAACTTTAAGATATACAAATCATACATTCATACAATAAATTTCCATAAAAAAGCTATAAAATAAGTAAACATACAAATATACTACATCAAAATGCCAAAAAACTAACATTTTTAAAATGATTAAAACAAAAAATAAGTAATTTTACTTACTTAATCTCCAACTAAATGACTAGGCCAACTAGCATAGAAACTTTTCAACTTTTTTTTTCATGATCACACAAACTGAGGGAGTAGCTAGTGATCTTTTGTTGTTTCTTGCAAAAAAAAAAAATAAAAGAAGAAGAAATGGAAGATGGGGGAAGAGGGGTCGATTACCAGGTTATAACCGACGGATTCACCGAAAGATATTAGCAACGAGTTTATTGCGTCAGTAATACTGTTTGTAAGAATGACTTGTTATTATTTATTTTTTTTCATACCTTCTTATCCCATTGTAATTTCCTTGGTGTACACTGAAGGAGAATTTTTATCTGTAAATTGGTAAATAATTTTGTCAGTATTTTTATTTGTATTTGTTAATTTTTTAGTAGTGTATATATTCTGATATTTTTGATGAAATTCTACTAAATCTTGGAGAAAGAAAGGACTCGCTAAAAAAAATGACTTATCCATAGGAAGAGGTCGCATCACCCATTTGCCAACATGTTCATTGACCACCATGCTAAACAAGGTCTCCATTCTCCCAATAATGAGCCATTTGCATGCATAATTAAGCACTGCATGCTTCCATCTCATGCAGGTCTCATCACCCATTTGCCAACTTGTTCATAAACCAGTTAAAGAAAGCCTCTACTGCAGATTTTACGTAGCTTTAGAGGCATCTATATATATATATATATATATATATATATATATATATATATATATATATATATGCAATTTATGAAGAAAAAACCCCAATCAGCCAAAAATCTGGCATCTAGAAATTGACACAAATGGTACGGGCAAGTAATACAGATGCTAACATGATCTTGCCGAAGCAAACATAATTTAGTAATTTGTTTGGAATTTCTCCCCAGATGATGGTAGCCAACACTCAAGAGAGGACAGCTAACAAAACCTGCGAAAAAACAGTATGATGTATGCATGTGCTTGGCTTAACTAGCTTCATTGAATTAACTAATATATATATATATATATATATATATATATATATATATATATATATATTATTTTTTATATATAAAAAATAAAAAGTAGGGAATGATATTCAGTAGGCAGCAGCTACCATCGTTGCTGTAAACAACGACCTAATTTATTGTTTACAGGCTGCAAGCACTGTATAGAGATAACCCATCACGATATTATCTAATTATATTCTTTGACAAAATAATCTCCATATGATGAAGATGCTTAGGGTTGCCTTTTTCTATTGTTGTTGTCGTCGTCATTAAATCAATTATTATTATTATCGTCTTTTGATTTGTTTTTAGAAGTCGGTCTTTGGGAATTTAAATAATGTAATAAACATATTGTCGTATGTACAGTCCATTTATTAGTTTTGTTTGATTTTAAAATTCTTGTCCTAGTAATTTAATTAAGAGGGTTTGAATTTTGATCTCTCTCTTAATTTCCTAACTTCACGTCTTGAGACTATCATTTGTAGATCTTTTATATATATATATATATATATATATATATATATATATATATATATATATATATATAACATAATCAACGGGGTTGGCAACTGAGTCTTTAAATAGATCATTTCAGATTTTTTACTATGTTTTTCTCTTTTTTTTATTTTTTTTTAAATTTGTGCTGAATTTTAAAAATATGAAAAAAAATCTCTACTTAAAGTCATTTTAATAAGCAAGATTTTATATATATATATATATATATATATATATATATATATATATATATATATGCATGCATGCATGCAATCAAGCTTGTGAACTTAGTTATCATTGATATTAAATAATAAGCTGAGACTTAATTTTATTAGTTGAAGATAAGATCTTGAGGAATACATATCCTTTTTTTGCCTAGCTAGTTTCTACTAAATTATTCCAAGTTCATTTATAATATGCTTTGGTCATGGTCACTTGTCTCAAATTAATGTTTGTAGCATATATATATATATACCTTAGTAATTTGGTACAGAGGTCAACGATTGATTTTGGATCGTGTATTCCTCTACCAAAATTAAGAAATCCCTCTCCTATATATTTTCAATTATTAATTACAGTTGAAAAATATTGTTGAGGATATATATATATATATATATATATATATATATATATATATATATATATATATATATATATAGCATACAAAATTTGGATTCTTAGTAGTTCTAGGATATGCATGAAGCTTTACAATTAGTAAAAATATTAAAGACATGTGGATCAATCAGTCAATAATTAAAACAATTTAAAAAAGAATTAACAAAATCATAAACATCTAGTCGTGGTTTTACACCTACTCATGTTCGTGAAATAACATCTAGTTACTGTTTTAAAGAGATAGTTGGAATAAAAAAATATGTTTTATATATTTTTTATTTTAAAATAATAAAAATTTATTTTAAACTGTTATGATTATAGGATATTTATGTATGGTTACTTTTAATCATTTGAATTACTCCATTCAAGTTTGGCATAATATATAATATGGATTTAATTAAGGTTCCATTTGAGTTCAACTCATATTTATAATATTTTTATGATGATAATATATTTATATTCGATTAATTTTATTATATGTTGAATATTATTAATTCGAGCCCATTTCATGTGGTTATAAAAGCACACTAATGACTAATCTTGTCAAACGTTAGGCATAACATGATCTAGGTTCGAATTATATTCATATAACTTTTTTTAAAAATTAAGTTTGAAATATTCAATGAAGACAAAACTGAAAAAAATCAAAAAATTAAATTTTATATTTATAAAATTTTGATCAATAAAATGCTGAGGATGGAAATTAAAAAAAAAGTTTCAATAAAAAAAATAAACAACAATTGAAAAAATAAAAGTCAAATCTGATATAAAATAAAATGAAATAAAATATTAAGAAAAACAATTGAAAAAATAATTTAATTAAAAGAATTGTATAAAATATTGAGGGATGCAACTGGAAATATAATTCAATTAAAAAAATTATATAAAACAATGGGGGATGTAATTAGAAACATAATTCAATTAAAAGAATGATTAAAAAAAATAAAAATTTACAATCAAAAGAATAAGAACCAAATATAAAATATGAAAAACAAAATCAAAAGAGGATTAAATTGAAAGAGAATTTCAATTATATGAATTATTTAAAATAAAAAATAATAATAAAAAATAATAACCAAATCTGAAAAAATAAATAAATCAAAAGGTTATTTGAAAATGTGCTGGAGAAGACTATGAAAACTAGGATGAAAGAGGAAAGAAGAAGAAAAAACAATAGCCAACAACGCAAAACTTGATATATTTTAGGCACACGCATCACCCATTAATAAAAGCGCCGTCATGAGGATTAAGATGTTATGGAAGCGAGAGTTTGATTATCAGACGATATCATAAACAACTCATTTTTAAAATTAAATAATATTTTATGTATGCTAAAATATTAAATTTATAATAATAAAACAAAAGCATAAGGAAGAAAAAAAAACTATTGATCCAAGTTTAAGACAATTTGACATTAAGATTATTTTGATAATTTTATTGTACTTTTAAAATAAAAAAGTAAATAATATCCCCGCTGCTGGCGCATTATTTTTCGCCTTAAAGGATACATCAGTCTTTTTGCTACGCAAACATCAACAGAAAGATTATTATACCCCGCTGCCAAGACCAGTCATGTTTTATTGATTCGGACAAAATCATAATTTTACCACTCCCGTCTACAGTGCCAATGTAAAGCTACAGTAAAATAACTACAGGAAAACATCTACCCTTTTGGTTTCTTTCAATATGATAGTGACAAAAATTTACGAGTGATCTCTGCAAATTGTTGAGAAGCACGGAATTTGTATAGGGAGTTTGGCTTTTTTCCTGAGATGTTCTCTAAAATTATGTATTTCCCTTATTTTAAAGATGCAATGCATCTAAAATGGGGACCTGAAAGTGAACGTTGAAAACAAAATAGTAATTGATAGATTGATAGAGACAGAAATCTCATATAAAGAGAGAGAGGGAAGCTGAGAAAAAGCTAAAGCCACAAGAAACACAAGATCCTGGATATCTTACACTGTTCCTATAAAGAAAACTGACACCTGAAAAGCACAGATCAAAGTGCTGTCTCTCATACTTTCCAACGTTGCACAAAAGACACTCACAAAGGTTAGTACTATTCTCTCTTTCATTACAGAACTTCTTCTGTTGGATATGGTTTGTCTTGGCTGCATGGCTTGTACGCAGTTGATGGAATTTCGGGTGGTTGGTTCTCTGCTTTGCTGTCAGTGTTTTCTTTTTTCTTCTGCTTGTCAAGGGAGAGAAGGGAAGAGGATTTTCTGTGTGTTAATGCAGTTCTTTTGGTTGTTTCGTTTAGAGTCGGTGTGTTTCTTGACCATTCCTACATTTTCTCAGCAACCAAACAGGAATAGTAGGTTATGGGTTTGTAAGTTTTGAATCATGAAAGGAATTTATCATTGTCATTTTGGTTTTTTCAGTGAGTATCCAGAAATCTTCATTCCTTTCTTTTGAGAGAATTGACTATATTTATTGTCATAACCTGACTTTTAAATATTTCAGCACGAAAAAGTTTTCTTTGAACTATATACTTAGAGATGAATCACACTTTGACCAGATCCATTACTTCCTCGGTTTGGTTGCTGAGAAAACTAAGGAAAATTACTCTGGATCCCCTGGAAATGATTAGATCGTTTTCAACCAGGTCATGTGGCTGTTCTAGGCCTGCGGTCCCAGCTAATGAAGACAATATTATTGTTTTTCTTAAATAAGCATGTGATGTATTGGTTTTTTTACTCTGAATGTTTTCCTGCATTGTTTATGGAAAACAATAGAAAATTAGAGTATTTCATCCCTTATCTAAGATATGTTCAGTGCTTGAACTATAAGTTTACTGATCACATAAAAGGAAAAGGTTGGATTTGAAATGTTAGAATTCATTTCTTACGGTATCAATCATGAATTTTTAGTTGGTGGTGTCTTTTTCCCTCTTGTAGAAAGATTTTTGAGCTGCGAAAATCGGAGCTGTCGAGCCAGGTTGGGAGATGATTGGAATGGAATTTGGGTAGCAAAGTTAGGCTTAGTGAAACTCCTCTCCCTCATAAAATATGATAAAAGTCTATTAGAGGGGTGGAGGGAAAGGGTGGTTTAATAGTTTATTTATTTGTTTTGTTTATCGTTGTTTAATCTACAACTTGATAGTTCCCATCCAAATCATCTATAATTTTTTAACACGGAAAGGTCATACACGCTTGTAGGCTTTGTTGGTATCAGGTGCTATAATATTTGCAAAATTCATTGTGGTGTTGGATGGTTCTGAATTTTCTTCCAGGCTTCATATTAATTTATGTTCTTGAGTATCAGAGACAGCTTTCAAAGTGTCCATGGGCATTTGAGACAGTCGGTATGTAATAAGTCTAGTTTAAATGGCAGCCGCTTGCTTGGCTTCACTGGTGGCCTGACTGTGAGGTTGGAGGAATATGTAGGTGGTGTTTGGTAGACCTATCAAACACATTCTCATAGTATTATGCTGATGCTTCTCATAGGATAATGAGCTTTTCCTCTTTTCTTACTACAGAGATAGCTGCAATGATAGTTATAACCATTCTTGTCCTGAACTTTCGATAATTTGTGAATCAACTGGCCTATGAAATCAACCCGTTGAATCTTGAACTGCTTAACAGAACCTTGCTTATCTTTGAAGCCCGATGTCAGTTTGTACTAATTATTAGCTGACCTCTTGGATATGGTTGAGCAACTTTCATGTCTTCAATATTAAACTTGAGCACATAGCTGCAACCAAGATGCACTTGCATGTTGACTAAATAGTACGGTTCTGCTTTAAATATAATGTCAGCTTGTGCCTATACTTGCAAAAAATGCTTGGTTTATTGGATGATTAGAGTCTATTCCCTTTACCAGCTACTGTCATAGTAATAATATTTCTTGGAAATAGTGGATTAGTTTAAATTTCGATGGGAAATTATAACTGATCATGACTAGATTTCTATCTTCGTTTTGTGTTCTTGATCCCAGTGGTTGAAATTTGACCATTTATCTTTGCGAGTTTGTAAAAAGCAGCATATAATCAAGCTCAGTCATTAATTCAATCTATAACTTTGCAACTTACTAGGTGGTGTTTTCAAGTAGTACAATTGGCATGATCCTGCTGATTGCCAAGAATTCTTGTTAGTGACTGGTGCTAGCTGTCTTCATGGGTTGCTACCATTCAAAGAGAACTAAAAGGACACCTGGGTACGAGGAGCCAACAGTTCTTGCTGCTGAAACACCCTGTGAGTATGCTTTGTCAAAAGGCTCATTGTTGCAAATTCCTGCGTGTAAATTGCCCCGCTTACTTCCTAGCTATGCTTCAATATGTTCCAGCTATTTTTCGACTAAGTGTTGCTTCTAGTCTTATCTTAGGACATCTTAGTAGGTAATCACTATCGTGCAGATTAAACTAGTTGTCAGACATGAAGTTCAGTTTGTTGGAGTGTGTAGTACATGGAATGGTTTGTGTATCCAACCTTCGGTGTGGTTGGTCACTAAAACAAAAGACAATTTTATTGGCACTGAAAGGCAATAGAGGCATGGAAGTCATGTTGTCAGGGAAAAGGAAAGAAAGAAAAACAATGATGCTGTTCCTAATCACTAGTTTGAGTTTCAGCTAGATACTGCTCGCCTATTTTGGTTGTATTTCCTGCTAAAAATATCATTTGGTATCAAGTTCAAAAACAACTGTTAACTATGTGAGACTGGCTGATGAAATGTGAAATAATTTTGTATTGCAGTTACTGTTAACGAATTAGAGACCTTGTTTGAACTCTTTAAGAAACTAAGCAGTTCAGTCATTGATGATGGGCTTATTCACAAGGTATGGGTATTCGGTGGGATTTTGAAGTTGTTTATGGAGTATTTTGATCTAAGTATGTTTACAGTTAGGAATTAATTAATTTGAGCTGATATCATTCAAATGGCTCTTTCTTCTCATCAGGAAGAGCTTCAGCTTGCATTATTCAGGAACAAAAACAAGAGGAACCTTTTTGCAGACAGGGTATGTCGTGCAACCTTTTTCCAATAATATAGCAATAGTTACCTGATTCCATGGCATTTTCCCTTTTTCCTAAGTTGCATCGCTTTGCCATGCTTCTGCAGATTTTTTATTTATTTGATGTCAAGCGCAATGGAGTAATTGAGTTTGGAGAATTTGTTCGATCTTTGGGTGTCTTTCATCCAAATGCACCAGTTGAAGACAAGATCCATTGTACGGCTAATGTTCTCTAGGATGAAATACAAGTAGGAATGAGTTCTCACACACACACATGTTTTCTTTTGCATGTCAATTGGGACTTCTATACACCATAAAAACGGGAAGTCAGTCACTTAACCATTTTTTGCAACATGCTCCTGAATAAATTACTAATGAGAGGAGAATTTTCTGCAGTTGCTTTCAGATTATATGATTTACGGCAAACTGGTTTCATTGAACGAGAAGAGGCGAGTACTGCAATTCTTTTCTATACCATTTCTCTCTTACATACCATATAATGATGCATGCTGATGATGGTGGACATGTTTTAGGTTTATTGTTTTGGTCTTTCTGTTAAAAACTCCACATTACTAATCCAGACGTGGCTATAGTCTGACAATACATACCATCAGAGAATTAAGAGGAATGTAATGAAAAATAAAAATAATGATCCAGCAGTATATATCTGTTTCCGAATGTAAATTCTGACTCATAATTTTAAGTTATTCAACAGTTGAAGGAGATGGTAATGGCACTTCTGCATGAATCGGATCTACTGCTGCCCGATGACTGTGTTGAAACAATTGTGGACAAGGTACTTTTTTTTTTTTTTTTGTGTCAAACATCCTTGTTCGTGTCAAACTTCCTTGTTCATGCTTATTCGGTTCATTCTTTTGAGTTTTTCCACAGACATTTAGTGATGCAGATTTGAAAGGTGATGGAAAAATCGATCCTGACGAGTGGAAGGAATTTGTGTTGAAGAACCCTTCTCTTATAAAGAACATGACTCTACCTTATTTAAAGTGAGTAGCGAGTTCACTCAGTTTGTAAATTGTGCATAACCTGGTTACTATAGTGACTCGTCAGATCAGTCTTGAATGTACCTCCGAAATTCAAGTTATTAACTCTAGGCACTCCCTTTTTTTTCCTCCAGGGATATAACTTTGGCGTTTCCCAGCTTCATGTCAAAAACTGAAGATGAAGATTCAGAAATATAGCTGAAAGTTATCAATCATGTCATTTCTGTTGAAGTAAACTCAATCTCTAGAAGGTCAAGGAAGGCAGCCACCGCCCACAGCAGCCAGCCACCGGCCACCACCGCTTTCACACCACCGGCCACAGCCACTTTCACATTTAAATGTTGAATTTTCTTGCTTTGAATTCGTGTATAAATAGACAGCTAAAATTATGTTATTTGTGTGGGAGATTAGAGAGAAACACTAGAGAGAAAGAGAGGGTGTCTATTGTAAGCCTTTCATTATTGTAAGCTTCTTGTTTATTGAAATAAAACAGTGTGTTTTATCCCCTTGAGTGTTTTAAAGCCACCACCAGTGGTTCCTCCCACCAACAATTGGTATCAGAGCCCCGTTTGTCAGAAAACAGAAGTGTTTTGGGAGATATCCGAATTTTCAAAGTTTTCCAAAACAAGTTTTGATCATTACATAGTGTATATCTCATCCATAAAAACTCACTGGTGCAAAATTCAGCTTCATCGGATCCCGAGGTGATCCACACGCGCCACCTATAACTCCGGTAACTGTAGCCCAGTCTCACCCACGCGCTCCAGAGGTTGAAGACGAGTTTCGTCCACGCGCGCCATATGGAGCCATTTAAGCCGATATCCAACCGAGCCCAGCCGAGCTGTAAGTCGCGCCTCCAGCCGCGCTGAAGAATATTCCCAAGCATATTCCCGTTTCAAGCCGAGCCGAAAGCTTAGCCACAGCTGAGCCGATAGAATATTCCGTAGAATATTCCCGGTTCAACCCCAGCGAACCGTCCGACGCCCAGAATTGGTTGTTTGACCGGTTCACCCCATTTCAGACCCGATTTCTACAAAGTCAGACCGGTTCCCTACTATTTGGACTATTCCGGATCGATCTACAGTGTTCGTGTTTCCAAATTCAACTCCCAGAAGGTGATATAGTCATTCAAAGAGCAAAATGACTACAAAAAATGCACAAACACTCATCCCGAAGATGACCAAAGATAACTATGATAGTTGGTGCATCAGATTGAAGGCATTCTTTGGTTCACAAGAGTGTATAGACATTGTGCAATATGGTTATGATGAACCAGAGTCCAAAGAATCAGAAGATGCTCTACCAGAGACACAGAAGCAAGTCCTCAAAGCCAATAGAAAGAAACACAACAAAGCAAAGACCATCATCTATCAAGGTATTGACGAAGCTACATTTGATATTATTGCTTCCGCAAAAACATCAAAAGAAATATGGGAGGCTCTCCAACAAAAATACAAAGGTGCTGATAGAATGAAGAAGATTCGTCTCCAATCTTTGCGAGGTGAATTTGAATTATTGCAAATGAAGTCCTCAGAATCTATTTCTGATTATCACACAAGAATTATGGTGATAGTTAATCAGATGAGAAGAAATGGAGAAGCCCTTACAGATGCTCGAATTACTGAGAAAATTTTGAGATCCCTAGATCCAAAATTTGATTTTGTTGTTGTCGCTATTGAAGAGTCCAAAGAAGCGAACAAGTTGACAGTGGATGAACTTATGAGTTCTTTGCAAGCTCATGAGCAAAAGATTATGAAAAGAAATGGAGATAAGGCAATTGAGCATGCCTTACAAGCAAAGTTGTCTCTCAAAGACAAATATGAGCAAGGGGAGACTTCAACAAGTGGATATAGCACTCAAGGAAGAAGTCCACAAAGACGAGGAGGTTTTCAGCAATTCCAAGGAAGAAGATCTTGGAATACAAGTTTCAGAGGAAGAGGTGGCAGAAATACCACCAGACAAGGCCGAGGACAACAAACATTCACTCCTAGAGTAAGAGGAGGCGGTTACAATAACGGTGATCAGAGAAATATCCAGTGTTATAGATGCAATCAATTTGGGCACTATAGCACTGAATGTCGAAGGAAAACTCCATTATAGGTACATGAACAAGTCAACTATGCAGAGAAGAATGCCAACAACAGAGGACCAGCTGTATTATTTGTCGAACAAGGACTTGGCGAGAATCAAAAGAATATTTGGTATCTAGATTCTGGAGCCAGCAATCACATGTGTGGCCAACGAGATCTATTTGGTGATCTAGATGAGACCATACAAGGTCAAGTTACTTTTGGAGATACCGCAAAAGTTCCATTCAAAGGTAAAGGAAACATCCCAATCAAGTTGAAGAATGGCGATCATAGCTACATCGCTGATGTCTACTATATCCCAGCCATAAAGCAGAACTTGGTGAGCATAGGTCAACTTCTGGAGAAAGGTTATACACTTTTCATGAAGAATTGTCATCTGACAATTATAGACTACAATGGGAGATTAATTGTCTATGTGAAAATGTCCAAAAATAGGATGTTTCCTTTAAACATCCAATATGATGCAGCAAAGTGTTTGAGTGTCATCACCAACAGTGAAGAATGGCTTTGGCACCTAAGGCTTGGACATCTGAATTTCACAAGTCTGAAGATGCTAGTAAGCAAGAAGATGGTTAAAGGTATGTCCCACATTGATCATCCAGATGAAGTATGTGAGAGTTGTGTCCTCAGCAAACATCACAGATCCAGTTTTGCCAAAGAAGTTAACTGGAAAGCAAATAAGCCACTGGAGTTAGTGCATACAGATGTGTGTGGTCCCATAAAGCCTATGTCAAATGGACAAAATAGGTACTTCCATACTTTCATTGATGATTTCAGCAGGAAGACATGGATATACTTTCTGAAGAGGAAGTCAGAAGTATTAAATTGTTTTAAAGATTTTAAAGCAATGGTTGAGAAGCAAAGTGGCTATAAGATCAGAACCGTGAGATCTGATCAAGGTGGAGAATATACAGCAAATGACTTTGAAGCCTTTTGTACACAACAAGGCATCAGACATCAGACAACACCAGCTTATACACCACAGCTGAATAGCGTAGCTGAGAGAAAGAATCGAACGATTCTTGACATGGTAAGAAGTCTACTCAAAGCAAAGAAGCTGCCCAAACAATACTGGGCTGAAGCTGTATCATGTGCAGTGTATCTACTTAATCGCTGCCCAACCAGAAGTTTGCAAGTTGTCACTCCACAAGAAGCATGGAGTGGTCATAAACCAAGTGTTACTCATCTATGAGTCTTTGGTTGTGTGGCATATGCAAAGATCTCAGATGCAAGAAGGACCAAACTCGATGATAAAAGCGAGAAATGCATCTTTGTAGGATATGGTGAGAGAAGGATGGGATACAAGCTGTATAATCTCATCACAAAGAAGGTAATTATGAGTAGAGATGTTATCTTTAAAGAAGATAAAACTTGGCAATGGAATGATGACCAAGAAGCAGAAAAATGGATCAGCATTGATTTGATCCTTGAAGATGAAGTGGAAGTACCACCAGTACTTGCAGAAGGTACAATAGTACCAGCAGAGCCACCACAAAGTCCGGAACACAGATTCCCTGTATTCAACAGGAGGAATACACCAGAATCATCATCAACACCATCATCAACATCCTTATCAGAAGGACCAAGAAGGATGAGAAGTCTAGAAGAGTTGTACGATGCCACTCAAGTCATGGAAGATACAACTCTGTTTTGTTTCTTTGCAGATAGTGACCCACTTAGCTTCAATGAAGCTATCACAGAAGAGAAGTGGAGAAAAGCAATGGATGAAGAAATACATGCCATTGAGAAGAATGATACCTGGAAGCTGACTTATCTACCAGAAAACAAGAAAGCAATAGGTGTCAAATGAGTCTACAGGATAAAGAAGAATGCGAAAGGAGAAGTGCAAAGATACAAAGCAAGATTAGTGGCGAAAGGCTACAAACAAATAGAAGGCGTTGACTATGGAGAAGTGTTTGCTCCAGTAGCCCGACTAGAGACAATCAGACTGATGATCTCATTAGCCGCACAACATAGATGAAAGATATATCAACTTGATGTGAAGTCAGCATTTCTGAATGGCTTCCTAGAAGAAGAGATCTATGTTGAACAACACTTGGATACATTGATGCTGGAAATGAAGGCAAGGTATACAAGTTGAAGAAAGCTCTCTACGGTTTGAAGCAAGCTCCGCGTGCTTGGAATACCAAAATTGACAGGTAATTTCAAGAAAATGGATTTGAAAAATGTCCATATGAACACGCAATGTATGTGAAGAAGGAAGCTGATGGAAGTATATTATTTGTATGCCTATATGTTGATGATTTGATCTTCACCGAAACAACCTTACCATGTTTGAAGATTTCAAGAAAAGCATGGTACAGGAGTTTGAGATGACAAATATTGGTCAAATGGCACATTTCCTTGGCTTAGAAGTGGTGCAGATAGAAGAAAAGATTTTTGTATCCCAAAACAGTTATGCCAAAGATATTCTTGAAAGGTTCAAGATGGAAAGCTACAATCTGATATCAACTCCAGTTGAGAATGGAATAGAATTGAGGAAGAGTAAAGTTGGAAATGTTGATCCAACTTACTTCAAAATTTTAGTAAGAAGCTTAAGGTACTTGACATGTACCAGACCGGATATACTCTACCGAGTCGGACTTATCAGTCGATATATGGAGACACCAGACCAGTCTCACTTGAATGCAGCCAAGAGAATTCTTTGCTACATCAAAGGCACAATAAATAAAGGTATGTTTTATCCCTCATGTACAAAATTCAATCTCACTGGTTACTCGGATAGTGATTGGGGTAAAGATCTGGATGAAAGAAAAAGCACAACAGGTTCATGGGAGATATATTTTTCACATGGTCATCCAAGAAGCAATCGATAGTAACATTATCAAGCTGTGAAGCTGAGTATGTTGCTGCCAACTCAGGTGTATGTCATTTAATATGGTTAAGGAATTTGCTGAAGTTTTTGGGATTTCCTTAAGAAACTCCTACAGAGCTCTATATCGATAATCGATCAGCGATTGCATTGGCAAAGAACCCGGTGTATCATGAAAGAAGTAAACACATTGATACACGTCATCACTTTATCCGAGAGCATGTAAAGAATAAAAAAGTCGAGTTGATATCCTACTAGACAAATGATCAAGTTGCAGATATGTTTACAAAGCCATTGAAGAGAGAATTATTTATTAGATTGAAATTCATGCTTGGTATGACATCCCTCGATTGAGTTTAAGGGGGGAATTTGTTGAAGTAAACTCAATCTCTAGAAGGTCAAGGAAGGCAGCCACCGCCTACAGCCACCGCCCACAGCAGCCAGCCACCGCCGCTTTCACACCACCGGCCACAGCCACTTTCACATTTAAATGTTGAATTTTCTTGTTTTGAATTCGTGTATAAATAGGCAGCTAAGATTATGTTATTTGTGTGGGAGATTAGAGAGAAACACTAGAGAGAAAGAGAGGGTGTCTCTTGTAAGCTTTTCATTATTGTAAGCTTCTTGTTTATTGAAATAAAACAGTGTGTTTTATCCCCTTGAGTGTTTCAAAGCCACCACCAGTGGTTCCTCCCACCAACCATTTCTAGCAATGGTGATCCATGCATTTTAAACCAGCTTTATTTGGGAGATGTTGGAGTTTGCATGAGTGTCGATAAACTTCCTCTGTGCAGCCAAGATCTGGTCTACAGGGTGCAACTGATTTGCCATCATAAACTTCGTTAATGCAGAATTGGCACAGCTTAGTTCAGCTCACGTTTTGCATATGTAAATGGCATTACAGCATCAGAAATTTTGCAAAGTGTTAAGAAAATGTGTATAGTTTCTGGGGTGGTACTAGGAAGAAGTCTGTTTTAACATTTATTTCTCTTTGAAGCAGCACTTGACCTGTTCTATAAATGCTAGTGATAAAAATTTCAAGCATGTTCAGGATTGGACAGTACAGCGGCCATTTCATAAAATCACATACTTTATATATGATCTGAAAATGTAAATTGAAGCAAACCATTTAGAGATTACAGGAGAACTCCATAATTTAGATTGGACAGTACAGATCAAACATGGGTTTAACCATGCATGTAGAAACCTTGAAGGGAACCTTCCTTATTTAGGTTAAGTCCTTCACTTCGAGTCAAGCAATGGCCGATCTGTAAGGACTATGGACACCACCTATCTCCACATTGGTATGATATTGTCCACTTTGGGCCTAAGCCCTCATGGATTTGCTCTTGGGCTATACCCAAAAGGCCTCATACCAATGGAGATATTTGTCCATCTTTATATACCCATGATCCTCCCCATTTCTAGCCAATGTGGGACTTTGGTCGTATACCCAACAATCCTCCCCTCGAACAAAGGACCACCGAGCCTCCCCTCAAACCGATCATTCATTCGTCCACTCTCTACCAACCAGGATTCTTCATTCTCTACTTCACCGTGTTGGGGTCAGGACACGTCCATGAAGTATCCGGAGAGCACTACCTGACTTGAGAGTTTTTGCTCTTTTTAGGTCAACTCCTCTTCACCGTGTTGGGATCAGGACACGTCCATGAAGCATCTGGAGCACACCGCCTATCCAATAGAGCTGATCCATGGATTACATCGTGATTGGGGGCCCACCACCTTTTTGTTCGGCATTCCGAGGATTCATCCATCATGGCTAACTCCGGGGCCTGGCTCTGATACCACTTTTAAGGACTATGGACACCACCTATCTCCACATTGGTATGATATTGTCCACTTTGGGCCTAAGCCCTCATGGATTTGCTCTTGGGCTATACCCAAAAGGCCTCATACCAATGGAGATATTTGTCCATCTTTATATACCCATGATCCTCCCCATTTCTAGCCAATGTGGGACTTTGGTCGTATACCCAACACGATCAGGAGATATAACTTGAAGACGGGTTATGAGAACCTTTGAAATGTTAACCAACAGGTGTGCTGAGTGGATTCTGGTTGTAAGTTTCAGGATGCGAGCCTTGTTGCTTGCCAATCCATCATCACTTTCCTTGAGATAGTCTCTACTAGTCATGGCAGCTAGACATAGACGCGAACACAACACACGAAGACAACAAGCAAGAAAAAGGATGAAAAGGGATTTCAAATAATTAAGAATGAATAATTATCTCAGGAATTTCTCTTTTAAGAGGTTTGCGACTCTTCAAAATCCAAAATGAAACACAACATGAAATCAAAATTAAATTGAAAAAAAAAATAGACGAAGAACAATTACAAATTTGCTCATTTAGCATTTTCCAATCCTAATTTGAGCTAGTTACGTATAATTATCTAATAAAATTTGAGTCTTGTTCAACAATCAAATAAAAAATTATTAGTTTTTAGTTATTCGTCTAACACGTAAATAGATTTTTTTAACTCAATTCTATCTTATTTATTCATAAATAAATCTACTAGCTAGACTTTTTACATAGTCTACTAGTAAAATATCTACACTTAATTAATCAGAATTATCAGATTTTTTAAACTTGTTTACATTATTCAATCAAGAAATTGACTCAGAAAAATACTTGGGTGATAAGTTTGGGCCATTGGATAAATATCTCATTAAAAACCTGTCAAGTTTTCTCATGTAAATATCTTTATTAATTCAACTAAGAAGCCTGTTCAAATTAGGTTTCAAATTCTACATTTTCTAGGTCAACACATGAGACGGGCGAATAGGATTTTAACAACTAATGGCATACTGAGAAAAATATTCTGTTAAATGACAGATATTATTTAAGCCAATTGTACATGTATGACAACTCTCCCGGCGAATCATGATCACCTGATGAAATTTGCTGTCATTTTCAAAATCGATTTCAAGACAGAAGGTGAAGGAGATTTTCTAAATCATGTCAACAAACTCCGGTTCCCGTTTAAGTTTCACATCTCTTTATCCAATGAAGAAAATATAATTTCAACGTTTTCATTATCTAAGACAAGGAGTGAGGGAGAGCATTCTTAGAAAACCTGTCACAACTCTGCGTTTAAGTTTCACATCTCTTTGTCCAGCCTATCCCAAAACTTGAACCAAATTATGGGTTGAGTCCAATTTTTCTTTATCTGTTTTGTGAGAAGTAGTTGGTAATTGTCTTTATATAGTTCTGCTCCCTTTCAAATCCATCTCTAAGCTTTTTGTACTTTACAAAGGGATGGTCATGTCAGCTTATGTAGGCTTTGTTTGGTATTAGGTACCATATAATACTTGTGAGATTCTTTGTAGTGTTCGGAAGTTTTGAAAATTCAACCATATCTTTATATTAATTTATGCTCTTGAGGATGTAGAAATATAGACACAAGCTTTCAAAAAATTACAAATTGGACGTGTGGCTAAAAGAGAGTACGTTTTGGACAAATGTCAACTGGCTGTGACATGGAAGAAAATGGTTGCTGAAAACTCATCATACCTGACCGGAGGAGTCTTGCCATAGACAAGTAAAGGTCTGCTTTGTGGGTTTTCTTTGTGCTGATGACACCACCTTCTTGATCTTACCACTTAAGTTGAGCTCTTACATCCTTAAACGAAGAGGGATATCCATAAGATTCCAAAAACCCGGCAATTCAAGGTGAGAATCTTTGCTTTAAGCTTAATCTCCGTGCTTTCAGCTATGGTGGATCAATTGGTTTGATTTTTTTTTTTTTTTTTTTGTTCCTGATCATGACCAGATATATGTCTTTGTTTTGTGGATTTGATATTTCTCAGCAGGTTAAAGGCTGCAGATACTCAAGCTTAGCAATTATTCCAATCTAGCGTATTTCTTTGGGAATTGCCAGGTGGGATTTTTTTCAGTAGAAACCACCATTGGCATGCCTGCTGATTTCCAAGAAGTTTTATGAGTGGATCGTGCTGGTTGTCTTGATCATGGGCTGCTGCCAGTCAAAGGGAACAAAAACGACAGCATGGTGTAAAGAGCTGACAGTTCTTGCTTCTGGAACGCCCTGTGAGTATGCATTATCAACAAGCCTACTTCCTAGCTATGTTTCAATGGATATTCCACTAATTTCTCGACAACTGTTGCCTTTTGTCTTACGACATGGATGGATAGAGAGTGCCTTGATTGGTTCCTGTAAATTAATCTTTGTTGACAATATTGAAAGAATAAGAAGCATGCATATGATGTTGTTAGGGAAAAGGGGAGAAGGAAAAACAATTCTGTTCCTAATTATTAGTTTAAGTTTCTGCTAGAAACAGCTTGCTCAGAGTTAGTTGCTTGCCCTGCTAAAATTACCATTTCGTATCGTGAAAATCATTACATGAACCTGGTCCACTGGACAAGAAACTGTTAACTGTTGATTTTTGTTTATTGCAGTTACTGTAAGCGAAGTAGAGGCCTTACATGAACTTTTTAAGAAATTAAGTAGTTCAGTCATTGGCGATGGATTTATTAGCAAGGTATGGATATTAAGTGCCATTTTGAAATGGTGTGTAAATGTTAATTTAAGCATGTATACAATCATGGCTTGGTGATATCATTTTAATGTCTGCTTGCTTCTTGTCAGGAAGATCTTCAGTTTGCGCTCTTCAGGAACAACAACAATAAGAATCTGTTTGCAAACAGGGTATGTATGCCAACAATTTCTATGATATTGGGATAGTTTGCTTTTAGCTTTATGTACGTGCTGAAGAAGTACAGATTTTGGTGCATCTTTCAAGCCTTTTATGTCTCCTCTCAGAGGATTTTAATAATTTACAGTGCTAGAGATTCTTCCTCGTATGGTCATGGTGCGGCCGCCTGGTGCTATGGGCTTTACCTTCTTTCTAAGTTGCATCTACTTCTGGTACTTCTGCAGATGTTTGATTTGTTTGATGTCAAGTGCAATGGAGTCATTGAGTTTGGAGGATTCGTTCAATCTTTGGGTGTCTTCCATCCAAATGCTCCAGTTGAAGAAAAAATCTACTGTAAGGTTAATATTTCCCTCGACTGTAATGCATGTAGGTGTACCTACACCCGCCCACCCTCACACACACAAACATCCAGTTTCTTCTGCATGTCAATTTGGTTTTTGTTAGTCAGGTGATGAATAAATTACTAATCAGCGAAGAATCTTACTGCAGTTGCTTTCAGATTATATGATATAAGGCAAACTGGTTTCATTGAACAGGAGGAGGTGTGTTCCATTTCTTTCCCATACATACCATATAGTATATTTCCTAAAAGATGCTGAGAACTTAAATGTTTAAAGTTTTTTCCCCATAATCCTACATTCACGAACTCCAGAAGAATTATAATATCAGAGAATTGAGTAGAATGTTTTGAAAAATGAAAATGACTATTTTAGCAGTGAGTGTGTTTTCAAATTTATATTCTGCCTCATAATTTTGGATTATTTGATAGTTGAAGGAGATGGTAGTGGCCCTTCTTCAGGAATCGGATCTGGAACTGTCAGATGATGTCGTCCAGGCAATTGTTGATAAGGTTCCAATTGGTTTGGTCTTGTCGAATCTGTTAATTCTTGCTTATGTGATTGAAACATTCTGATGTTTCTTTTTTTTCTAATGGTTTCCTCGACAGACATTTAGTGATGCTGATTCAAAAGGCGATGGAAAAATTGATCCAGAAGAGTGGAAGGAATTTGTGTCGAAGAATCCTTCTATTATCAAGAACATGACTCTACCTTACTTAAAGTGAGTAGCAAGTTCCAAACTCAGTTTGTAAATTGTGCAAAGGAACCCTGCATCTGAATTTGTTACTGGAAAAATATTAATCTTGACAGTGCCCCAAAATTGAGCCTGGTTCGGTGATCACTGCATTTTCTGGTGAACTTTCTTCACATTTAATCCCATAAAAACTTAACTAAAAACCCTCGCGCCTTCAACGTTCCTCTTTGATAGCTATTGTTCCATCAGTCAACTTGCTGATGCAGCCAAGTTTGTTGAGTTTAAGTTTTTTTTTTTTTCCTTGAGCTTGGTTTTAAATCATGGATTCATATAATATGCATGGCTTTATTTTTTCTAGGATAACATTGATTACTATAATTGACTTCCAACATGACCATTTGTTTCTTCCAGGGATGTAACTATGGCCTTTCCCAGCTTCGTGCTAATTTCTGAAGTGGGAGAATCAGAAATGTAGCAGAAAAGTATCAATTATATAATTTCTAGCATGGGGCGCTTTTGAATAATCGGAGCTCAACTAAAAAGATTTTGGAATCTGCATGAATGCCGATAGAAGGGCTAGAAACTCTTGATTTTACAACCCTCTGAAATGCAACCATGATTTGATCAAGGTGCAACTTATTAGCCATTTTAAGCCTCTTGGTTTTGTTCTTTAATGCAGAGTTAGTACAGCGTAGTTTGCTTCATGTTTTGTACAAGTATATTACATTTCAGCAGCAGAAATTCAGTGGTGGTGGGTTTTGAAAAGGTAGTATTTAAGCAAATACTTTGAGGAGTTGTGTTTTTGTATTTACTGCTTCTTTTCTTTAAAGAGGCAGGTAGCATGCTCCATCTGTTTCCAAATCAATATATGATTGAAAAATTAAGGCACATCAACATATTTTTTTGGCTGATATCCATTAAAATTCCACATATAGATCAAAGCAGGAAAAGAAAGAGAAGAAAAGATCAATGAACAATAAAAATTGTCGTACCCTCATGAGAGCTCGACGTCGCGGCGACCCTTCCTGGTAGCAGGAATTAATGTCGAGGTCTTTGTTTTGTGAAAAAGGGAGTCGCCACCTAGTATTATGATCACTAGAAAACCTAACTGGTTTTTCAGAGTTTCTAAAGTAAGGGACTGGTTGTGTAAAGGGAAGGTTTTAGCACCCCTAGTACGTCATACCTAAGGTAAGCTGCTTGGTGTTTGGTTTGCCTATAATTGCTATGGTGTTGATGTTCTCTAATTCCAACAGTTTCCTAGGATAAGTCTGCTATGATGAACGAACTTGGGTTCAAAGTCTATGGGAAAGAACCCATGGCCAATACGGATCATACCTTTAGATATGTCTATAGAATGCCAAAGAGAAACGGTGCAGATTTCTTGAAGTTTATGCTTGATTTGAAATAAATTTAGAATTTATGAATTTAAAAACATCTAAGATAGAAATCTGAGGAGATTCAATGCGCTTAAGAGCTCATTTTTCCCTTAGTATTTCAAGTGTTTCGCAACTTGTAAATCATAGGGAAGAGAAACCAAAAAAAACTAAGTTAAAAATCTAAGGAAATTCAAGGTGCTTTAAAAGCTCATTTTTGCCTTAATATTTCATATTTCCTTGACTCATAAACTGTGGAATCAAAATTTTGAAATGTCCCCAATTATAATTGAAGTTTCTTTTCAAGGATGTGCGATTAAATTGTTCTAAATAAAATTTTAGGCATAAATCTGCTTTTATGTTAAAAATAAACAAGTTGTGTTCTTATTAACAATATTTTGGACATTTACTTTCATAAGTTTTTTTTCCTTATAATATTAAGGGATAATGGCTTGTTATTCCTAAAAAATATTTTTTGATATTTACCCCATGGGGTTTTTTTATCTAAATATTAACGGTGAGCAATGGCGAATTATTCCCAATAATATTTTGAATATTAACCTCTTTTGGGGTTTCTTTATCCAAACATTTGTAATGAATAATAACAAATTATTCCTAATAATATTTTGGATATTCACCCATTTGGGGTTTTTTTATCCGAATATTACTAATGAATAACAAATTATTCCTAATAATATTTTGGATATTTACCCCTTTTAGGATTTCTTTATCCAAACATTAATAGTGAATAAAAAATGAATTTCCAAAAATAAGATTTTTATATTTTTTTGAATATTGACCAACACCCTTTGGAATTTACAAACATGTTGTAAAATCCAAGATATAAGAAAAATAATTTTTTGTATTTAAAAAATCTATGCTAAAACACATTTTTTGAAACCTCGAATATTTGCCTTTTAAAAAAAACAATTTAAAATATGTTAAGTATTAGTCATATACAACACATAAAAACATTTTTATATTTTTGATAAAAAAAAAAATTATTTATCACAACAATTAAATGCAAATATCACAGCCAAAGCTTGCAAAACATCATGAGAAGCAGTTCGTCACATAGGGTAAAGTCCTGAAAGTAACATTTTGAACTCCTAAAAAAACAACGATTAATCGTAACAATTACACGTGAACATCACAGTTAAAGTTATTCTAAAAAAAAACTCGTGAAGATGACCCCTCGAAGCCAACTTTCCACGAATAAAAATTCGGTCTATAAACTCATATCCTAAACGTAGCCTAAACCATCCTCTTCAAACTGACAGGAGTGAATCCGTGTGCACAAATCATATGGCAGAACCCGTGACTCAACCCCTTCTGTTTTCCTAATCTCAGGAGTTATCATACTTCTTTCGTGCAACAGGAAAAAAAAAAAAGCAACCTCAAAAGTGTACCTTTACCACCTTCGTTACAGACTAAAACTATAAAAAATAATGGCCAACTATCTCCTCTCCAAACTGCAGACGGAGAGGAAAAAGAAAATGACCCAAGACCCTGTCAACATGATCGCCTCATGTAAAAAGAAATTTCCCTCCTGCTCTTGCTTTCTCCTCTGGACAAATAACCCTTAGGAGCAAAAACCCTTCCCTACATAATTCTAAGACAAAACAGACCGAACAGAGGAGAGGAGGTACTAACGAGGAAACTGTAAGGCTCACGATTCCTCCCGAATAAAAAGGAAAAGAAAGGAGCCCACAACGTTAACATAACACACCCGTTTAAACTTACAGCCATGGCAGAAACGATAACAAGCGTGCACCTTTGTGGCCAAAACAGAACTCTAATGTCTAAAATAAAAGCAGAAACCAGCAACTCTTAACATAAGCTTTTATTTACTCACAGCCATGGTAGAA